>Ga0209489_100781_pt1 | contig 63009 bp, 32 predicted proteins | sample SiratrowhiteBW_FD_187527 | JGI IMG/M metagenome (GOLD analysis project Ga0209489, IMG submission 187527) | Root nodule microbial communities of legume samples collected from California, USA - Siratro white BW (SPAdes) (version 2) | ecosystem: Host-associated > Plants > Roots > Nodule | place... | reverse complement strand
TAAGAAAAAAAAAAAAAAAACAATAATGTCTAGTAGAGCTTTTCTTGTATGCGACTACTAAAAACTTTGAATTAAACCATTTTGCACATAATTAAATTGCATACAAAATATAATTGATTTTAAAAAAATTAATGTTTTTTATATTAGTTTTTAAAAATTGTAAATACAATTGTTTAAACTAAACATAACTATAGTTTATAGATTCGAAAAATGTATTTTGAAATAAAATAATTTATTAATAATAATTTAAATAATCCAAATAATAGGTAACATTACTTTAATTTAAATCGTTTATTCTATTTATAATATAACTCAAATAATTATAAAAGTATTCAAGTTAATGTAGTTTAATTAAACCAGTAATTTTATTATAATTTTATTCGTTCTACAGCTTATAATAAATACAAAAAAAAAATGAAAGTGTAATAACAAATTTAAATTACTGAATAAATTACATCAATAACTAATTATAGTAATTACATAAATATTAAAAGTGATAATCTAAAATAAAAATAGTGAGTTTTTATGCTGGAATATTAAGATTAAATATGTTATAAAACTATTGTTTTATTTTGATTTAAATTTAAATCAAAATTTATTGGTTAAGTTTAATTTCGTGAATAAATTTTATTTTCTCTTTCGTAACATCGATCTATCATGTAAATTTGTTGTTTGAGATAACATTATTATATTGTCACAACATCTCGAGTTTTAATGTTTTCTACATCAGATAATAAGCAAAAATAAAAGAGTGTTTTCATAATTATATATATTATACGTGGTTTTGTCTAGTTTTTTATTTGTGGTTTGTAATATTAAAATCTTGCAGTGAAGTATTCTCTTATTATTCAACAATCTAATGGTATTCCTATGTAAATTTATCATAAATGACTTTTTCACAGACAGGTTGATATAAAGTATTATTAGTAAGTTGATATAAATTATTATTAGACACTCCTTTTGATAGTTTCGAGTTATTTGTTAACAAAATTGTCTTTATTTGCATCACTGAGTTTGTTTGCTAGATAAAATAAAGTGATTAATTAAGCTTCGCATTTGTTCTAATCATAAATGTTTGGTGATTTTGTTTCGATACACCATAACTAGCAACATTTTACCCAAATGCATAACCAATAAATATGTACTCTCATGTCCTTCGTCGAGACTTACTTATACTACATAAACATACTAAGGACAACAAGAAATCCTTAAATAAAAAACTTAGTTAAAAAACCAAATCACACCTTAATAACATCGTCGAGACTTATTTATACTATATGAACATACTAAATACTAAGGACAACACAAATAAAAAAAAAAAAAAAAGTTACTTAGAGAACCAGACCACACTTCAACAAGAGTTTTCTAACTCAATTGCACATGATAGAAACCAATTCATTAAGTAGCGAACCATAGTAATTATTTTAACTCGTTTTTTCTTTTATGACAATCCAACATTAGAAAGTATGTGATGAGTCCTTTCTAACATCTTTTTGTTTTTATTTACGCATTTTACAACACCATTTCATCAATGTGTCATCATCAAAATATAATATTGTACAAAACCTTTATTTTTACAAAAATAAATTAAAGTTTCATCCACAAATTTTTAAACTGTTGTTAGTTTGAGGACGCTTAATAATTTTCATAATTTGACTTTTTATGAACATTTTTTTTAAAAGTAAGTAAAACAAAATTTGAACGTTTAAGAAAATAAACTAAAAATTTAATTAAACAATAAACTAAAGTCAACTAATACCAATATTTAATATCCCTTTTCGACAAGACAGGTGTAAGATCCTAAAGTTATAGTTAATATTTTTAATCTTTTTTAACAAGAGTGATAAAGTTGAATCTAAAATACTTATTATAAATATAGTGCTCATAAAAGTCAAAATTATTATTTTTATTATTACCTATGGAACAATACTTGTTCAAAATAAATATCTCAACCTTAGACATATGAATATCTCAACCTTAGACATATGTGTAAGAGATATATGTGAACTAAAATTTGTAGGTCAAACTTTCTAAAAAAACATTATATGTATTTTAGAACAAGCTATTTCAAATATTATTTTTTTTAAACAAGTGTTTCAAAATGTAAATAATACATTTGGAATAAACTTTTTGAAATGTGTTTTCCAAAATAAGTTTTTTTTAACACATGAAATGCGTTATGATTTTTTTTTAAACGAAAATTTTAAAACAAGCTTTTCAAAACTTAAATCATAGTTTCTAAAACGATTGTTTCATAATGAATTATCTCTCATTCTTTTTCTTCCTCTCATAGGGTATTGTCGAATGAAGGTACAACGGTGATGATATGGTTATTTTAGTCTTTTTGCTAACATGTACTGGTTATTTTAGTCTTTTTGCCAACATGTACGCAGTTAGTAATAAGAGGGGTGCATGAACTAAAAGTCAAAAATTTGTTCCAAGTCTACATCCTTGTAAAGATTATTATCTTATAAATTTATGTGATTTTTTTTTTTGTTAAATTAAAATGTACTCCATTAAAATATACTAATATTACATTAAATTTATTTAGATACTAAGTTTTTATATGCTCATGCCTAGTTTGCATTTGGATTTTTTATATACTTTTAATGATAATATTAAAAATTAAAAAATACTACATTAGATGACAATTGATTAATCCATGAGTCAGATAAATCAGACGTTGAGAGAGAGAGATTTATACAAAACTCACATAGAGAAAATTATGCAATAATTGTTTGTATCTGGCTTTCAAAAATTTTGACCCCCTCTAACTATAAACTTGATGAAAAGGAATTCAACTTGCTAAATTTGCTGTGATTTATTTGTTCCTTAAAGAAAACTTCGTGCTTTACTTGTTCCTTAATGGAAACTGTGATTTAATTGTTCCTTATTGAAAACTGTGATTTATTTGTTCCTTAAAAACTGTGATTTACTTGTTCCTTATTGAAAACTGAGATTTTTTTTCCTTAAAAACTGTGATTTACTTGTTCCTTATTGAAAACTGTGATTTATTTGTTCCTTAAAAACTGTGATTTATTTGTTTCTTCTTTATATGTCTTGTTCGATTCTTTCCTAACCAGGTACTCCACCATAGATGAAAAAATTGTTTTTAATATTTGTTTCGCTGTCACGAGACAGGATTTAAAAATGTGTTAGCTTACTTTTATATATCCTCTAACATGATACATTATAACAAGAACAAAATGAACCTTTCTGTGAACTTATTAAATTTTTTTATCACACATGTCCAAAATTTATTTGTACAATGGAAATAACATTCGAGTTAGTATTTGGGTTTTCTCCACATTGATGGGTGATTCAAGATATTAGTTGATAATTAAAAAAAATACTTTATTTTTTATTTAATTGGTGATTTTCTTAACAATAGTTTAAATTTCTGAACTGATATTAAGTATTATTTATAATTGTTCTACACAATAATACTACTTCAATCTTTCCGGTGAAAGGATCCTAACAAAGATTGGGCCTATAAACAGAACCGAGCATCCTTAATTGGATTGATTGTTAGACAAAAGTTAGAACATTAGATATTACACTTTTTTTTTTTTTTTACAAAATTATCCTTTTTCAGAAACTATTTTTGGAACATATAAAACTTTGGAAAAGCAATTTATGATACGGATAAACCAATATTTCGTTTTACAAACAAAGTGGCAGGAACCATATGCTTTACATGGCAAAAATTGCAATTTATTCTTGTTACAATTACATGTTCCATTGGAAACAGGGGATATAACTACTTTTATGGCATCTCACATGTACAAAGAATATTCAATCACTAATCAATAATATATCAGGGTTGCACTTCCAACTTAAATATTTCTCCAACAATCTGTTTGAGATTATTATTATTATAGACACCAAAATTAGTAACTAGTCTATAAACTTTCACAAAATTTAGATTTAAGACACAATCTTAAAGTCAGAGTGCAGGTTTTAACAAATTCTGTTCAATTTCAAACTCCAATACACACAAGAAATGCTGCCGCAAATATCTCTCGATGCAAACCTAAGCAATCTCACTGACCCTTCAACAAAAATATCATGAGGTAATTTAAGAAAAAAACTCAGATACAATTTTTTAAAGTAATTCGCATTATTTTTGAAGTAAAATTGGGCTTTCACATTGATATTCCATATAATTATTTATTACAAAATAATTTCACACGGTTATGAGATGAAACTCTACTTTTAATTCAAAAGAACAACTTAAACCGCCAGAGAAGTTTACATAAATTTTGTGGGTGATTTATCAAAAGAAAAAACAAAAGGAACAATTTTCATTCTACAAATGTGAGAATCATCTATCTCCATGAGTACATAATACAATTTCTAAGGGTTGAAAAATTGGTCACCACAATGACATTTCCAACTCAATGGCTTGTAATTGGAGTACCTGTTATCCTGGAGAAAGAAACCTTGCGTTGCAGCACTCGGGGAAATACCTACTGGTTTATGACTAGGCACGGATGGAACTTCCACTGCCATGCATGGATGACACTGGTTGCACTTGTTGTGGCAAGTAGGAGGCATTGAACCTAATCTGTTTTTCTCCTCATATGAAGGGTCCTGCGTAGAACAAAAATAAAAAATGAATCATTCTTAAACAACAACCTCAGGAAAACTATGACTTCAATTAAAGCAAGCCTACCCTTGGAGGAATTGCATGCTGTGGTTGTATGAAACAAGAAACTGGGCATAGCACATGGTGTAGTAGAGATATAAGAATGATTGTAATAAGCAAGATAGTGGTGGTGGAGTTCTGAATTGGATTGAGTGAAGCCATGATTATGAATGTCTATCATGTCATCTCTTGATGTCATTCCCAATCTATACCCAAATACTTATACTAAATTTAAGTGTTATCTAGTTGTGAGATAGAGATGATACTACAAGTTGGAGAGGGAAAAAACTAAAATGGTTTTGGAAACTTATTTTTAGCGTTGTAAGTGATGAATGCTTTTTATGTTTGTGACCTATTGAGAGAAGGAAGAGGATGTGCATTGAGCAGAGGGAGTGTCTTGTGTTGGCAGTGTAGAGAGAGAGAGGGACAGTGGACAATGGCCAGCGAGAGAGGATGCAGACTGTGACAGAAAAAGTGAAAGGAACAGTTCAATAAAGGTAAACAAAATGGGAGAATCCACATCAGTATCAAGGACCCTTTGGCCAGTGATCTATTAGTTGTTGTGACTGATTATAAGTGGCAGGGTGGAAAGAGAAATTGGAGTTTTTTTTTTTGTGTGTTTAAGTGGGTAAAATTTAAAAACACACAATGGCAGGTGGTAGTTAAAATTGACATTTATTAGGCTATCTAATTTTTGTTACAGTTCTTGAAGTGTCATGGTATTGAGCATTGAGTGTCTTTGACTTAGTTAACATTTCACAATTAGGAGTTTTCAATCCGATTATGGCTACTCATGCAAGCAAAGGGGGTGCTCTATGCTAGGGAAACAAGAAAGTATCATTAACACTGACTAGGAAATGATTCTACTTGACCTAAAAGACAAAAAGAACTCAACTCTGTACTTGAACAAAGTCGTGTGAAAGAAGAAATTAACAATATAGTGGTTTACAATGATTTAGTGGTTTGCCATCATAAATAGGACACCTACATATTGAAGTTTCTTGTACCATGTTTAATATTTTATGAAGGATAGATAATAGTGAGACTTCATGAAATTTTGGATCATAATAAAGAACAATCAAATTGAGCTTCCTGTCTATAATAAAAAATAAAAAATGCAGCAAAAAGTGCAAAGTAATTTAATACAATAAATAGAAAAGTTGGTATCAATTCCTATATAATCTATCAGTGCGGGTTTAAATTTCTCTAACATTACTTTTTCTGTTAAGTGACTAGGGACAAATCCCTGTTCTCAAGAATTAATTGAGTAGTTATAAGTAAAATTATTTATTATATAAAATTGTACAGTAATATACTTGACAGAGTAACTGTTGAATCTTTTTAGCCAGCAATATTGAAATTGTTTGTCCGTTCTACCGCCTTTAGTGTAAAAGAAAATAGTAAAAGATATAATATAAAAGATATAATATCCACTTTTGTTTTTATTTTTTATTATAACTTTTAGTCCCATGTGTCCTTGAGCATTGCACATTTTTGAGTAAATAAAGTAAATTATATATTTAATGTAAACAATAAGTAAAAAATATTTGATAACATTTATAATTTATTGTTTAATCAACACCCTTAAATTACTTGTTAATAACAATTTTACAGACATATATCAAATAATAAGGTACATATTTAACTAAAGGAAATTAATATTTAGATTGTCTCTTTTTTAAAAATATAAAATCAAATTTATTACATTAACCCATAATTTTACACTTTAAAATGATAAGTATTAGTTATTTTAATCTTATAAAATTTTGACATTTATAGTTAAGACAGTAAAAAAGTATGTTATTCTAATATTTTGTATATATGGATATCAGAAATATTTTTTTAATAAAAAATAAAATGGTTAATACTTATATTTTGAAAATGTTTAGAGTTTACCCAAATATAAAAGAATAGATAAACAGTTTATACAGTGATAATTAAAACAAAAATAAAGTTAAGGGTCCGTATGACTATTTTGTTTTTCAGGTTTGGAGATTCTTCCTGTGATTACACAGCTTGCAATTAACCAAAGCTGTCATGGGATGATTGACATGGCACTGAGAAACAGATAGGGAAAACGACAGTGAGAAATCCGACGTACAGACATCATTTTACACTGAGAATATTAAAAAAATATATTTATTTGTTAAACAGTAAATTATTTCTGCTTTACTTTTTCAGAATATGGTCTTTCTTCTTAGTTTATACGGTCACTACAAAGAAAGTACTGTTTTCTAGAATTTTTCCCGAGATTTCCAAATTGGGATTCACCTAATTGCAATTGAAAGATAAAAATGCGGAACAAAACTTTAATAGGTGTATGTACTTTCATCAAACTAAGTTTGAGGAACCACATGTTAGTTTTATACTTGATAGGATGAAATTTATTATGCCATTTTAGGATATGTGATAAATCCAAATCAGATATAAAATAAGTAACAATAATTATAATTATTTAATTAAATATATTAATAAAAAACATTGGCATAAATGTGTGATCAGATTTGTTTTCATAAGAAATTTTGTACTTGCCTGCCGTAAAACTCCAAGGGAAGTCCCAATGTGCACATTTCTCAGCTAACCATTCTAAATTCAGTGGTGATTTGAAAGCAATTTGGATAATTGCATCATAGTCATGATAATATTCTTTTACTTAATTTACAATAATGTTGAATACTTTAAATTTAGCTTCTGGCATGCATATATATATATATATATTGTCAGGTAATGCAGGTGGTGTCATGGAAAGGGCTTTTATCTTGACTTGTAGTTAGCTAAACCATTTCTGTACTGAGTCTTTAATTTCTTTCAAGCGTCACATTCAATATTTTAAGAATTAACTTAATACATGTTTGGTTTAAGTTAAATATCAATTTAACGTGATGTGAATATTTATATATATTATTTTAAATTGAGAAAATTAATCATGAGTCTGAATTAATTTTGACTTAGAAACTGTCATGAATTAAATTTTTTACAAAGTTTAAGTACTAATTTTTTATAAATTAAGATTATTTAAAAAAGTATCTTACTTCAAAATCAATTTTAGTAGGTCAATTTAATAGAATCAATTTTATTTAATATCATATACTAAGTGTAAACATTATTTGATATAACATCTAAACATACATTTTAAATATTTTTTAATAAAATTTTAAATAATCCCTCTAGTCACTAACAGTAAGGTGTGATATGCATTTAGTTATCTTATTATCATACATTAATAACTATTCCAAGATAACAAGTAACATGACATGATTGCAAGGTCAAAGAGTGATAAGAAATTCTTTCAAAATTTGGAGCACAAAACTGTTAGAGCTGTTAAGAGGATTAAGTTCACATTAAATCATCTATAAAAAATATGAAACATACTTCATCCTTTTTTCAAGCTAATCATGACAAATTTTCTATTCAACTATATCAAACCTAGAATATATCTTTTATACAATCCATTATGTAACCCTTTCTTTTATCTCTATAACCTTACCAGTCTTATTTTACACTTTTTTTCCCTATCATTCTTTCTTGAAAAAAAAACATACAATTTTAGTGAACTGACTGTGTCAAATTTACATTTTTTTTGTTCAAAATACATCTTATCTTGAAAGAAGATTTTAGGTCAAACTTGATATTAAATGCAGAGAGTAATGTTAGTTAGGATGTTGTTGAACTGATTCTTATGATAAAAACATTAACGATCGGTATACCACTATCAACTATAACCTATAAAGGGACCTAGAGCAAAATCAGTTCGAAAAATAAATAGCTAATCACGAACATAACCTTTTTAAGTTTATCTTTATGTAAGTCCTATAATGTATGTGTCTGTTTTCCCTTTTAATTTGAACATATCAACTTGGACTCATCACTTGTGCGGGATCCTCGTTTCATTGGGAGGACACTTGGTGAAAACATTAGAATTGGAAGGATTACCTGATAGACAAAGTTCAAGTTCATATTCACGAACTATCTGACTTCAACTTTAATCTATATAATTCCTCATCCTGAATCACAGTTGGAATAGTCCAAGTGCCAAGAGGGTGCTCTGATACTTTTCCACCTAAAAAATTTAATCGCCAATAAACAACGGAAGGACATGGTTATGTTATGGTATAATTATACAGCTAGAATGGCTAGACTGACTCCAGCAAATTACCTTCTTTGGTGGCTTCTGCACATCTTTTCTGGTAGTTCAGAGAGAGATGGGGATCAAGTGATTTCAATAAACATTCATACTTTTCTTCAGCCTCACTAATGTATTTCGCCTGGAATTCAAAAGTTGACATTATATCTTGAATACATTAAATAAGTATATGCTACACAGCTACTATGACTATACCAATTGTAATTAAAAGGCAGGAATAAAAAAAACTTATCCATACAGGCAAATAAACAATACAGATTGTGTAGAAAGATGACAACATGGCATTATCAAAATTAGATCGATAGAACTTTTCTTCTCTCAAGATAGTTGAGAAATGACAATGATCTCTAAGGCTCTAACAAGAATATTATAATATTTCACTATACAATCTGCACATGCATTCTCGACGAAGTTTGAGTCCAATCTCTAATTGCACCTCCTCTCCCTGTAAAAATGGGTGGTAGAGTGATCATAAATCATTACTCCCTGATTCCACGTTTGATACTTGAGGTTACGCATTACACTATGAAGTAAAACGTCACATTAGTTTAGGTATTTAGTTCAACAATCCTGAAAGAAAATGAAATATAAGAATGCGAAATGTTGGACCACGCTGTATCTATTTGACTTTACATCAGCAAATTTTAAGAGAAATGTTAGTACATTAAATGACACTCGATTTCCAACACAGGTCTCAGGCTGGTCCTGCTTCTCTCTTAGTAGGACTAGATGGGCTTTCACCTAGTAGTGTGTGTTTAAAAAAGTGTCAGTGTGTGGATATTAATCTCCCCTCTGCATACTGCATGAAGGTGGTTCAATTAAAAAGTTTTGAAATTGTTACCAAAATGTTATCAGCTAACCAATAAACTTCAGCAGAGCATATTGACTTCTATTAGTAAGTATATAAATTTGCAGTACCATTTGTAAACAGTTTAACATTCTCACCAGCATAGCAGGAGCAGCTGAAGGTCCATATATTCGGATAAACATGCGCAAAATATTGAAATTGTTCTCTAAAACATCATCCTGAACGAGGGCTTTCAATCAAATTAAGATTCAGAAAACATTACAACAGATGGTGGTTAAAAGATTTGGATAATTGAACATACCTCATAATCATACCTGCAACATCAGGACAGAAAAGTTATGTTCAATAAAATTATAAATTGAAAAATAACTAGAATAAGGCTGAAATCTATATATGCATATGTAATTACAGAAAGAAATGAAACTTGAACAACAGCAAAGAAGCAACAAAAAAAATTAAGATAAGTTTTTGTCTTAGGCTATCTCTTTTGGGTAAAGAATTTTACTACTTCTATTGTAGAAAGGATACCTTTAGAGTGAACAGAATGAAATACAAAATCAATTAGTATAATGCCATCATCTTCTTTACCAAATTTAATGCAGCTATTTATTTGTATCTAAATGCATTCTTCATATATAAATATACAGAGAATACACAACAAAAAATTGTAGTGTGTGCTGTGATCAACAAAAAAAATAAAATATAAAAAAAAAGAGATCAACAAGTTATTGCAGATGAATTTACTCAATACCTATAAGCTGTTTAAAATAATATAAATAATAACAACAAAATTCTGCTGAAGTATGGAATATTATGGTATGCAGCACCAACTGAAACAAAAGATAGTACTTACAGATCGTCAGAAACTTCCACTAGGAACTCTGAAATTGAGAGAAACTCCATATGCAATTCCTCCGCCTTCCAAAAAGAATAAGAAGAACACAATTATCCTAAATTCATACATTTAGCTAAAACTATTTGTTATTTTATGTAAAAATTTATGCTGCTGACAATAGTTTAGAAGAAAATCAATGCCTAACTCAGAAACTGTGTGCACATGTCAAGAGTGAGATGAGTAATGCACTATCCACTAAATGTTTTTTGCTAATCAGATGTACCTTTGTCCCCTGCAGTTCATAGAGAAGAAGATTTAGCACTCGATAATCAAAAGACTTTAAATGAACAGCCTTCATCACATCCTCAACAAGAATCTGAGTAGAAATAATTAATAATTAATTATATTACAAACAACAAACTTTAAAAGGTTTTGAATCAACATATATACACTCAGAAGAAAATTAAAAGTGCATATAAATTATGTATACCTCCTCCTTGTTTATTAGTGCAGAACAAAGTTTTCTTTCAAGAGCCCAGTACTCTTCTCCCTGTCTAAGTTCTTCTCTTATCCTTATCTCATCAAGGAAAAAGACATTGAACCGAATTAAGGTAAACCTTAACTATTCCCCTGGAAATGTAAGGTATACAGTGCAGAATACTGACCTTTCTGTCAAAAGGCCTTCGTGTTCAAGAATAGTCAGAAGTGGTCTAACTGGGTCGTTTGAGAAGCAAGAAACAAATAATTCGGTTTCTCTCTGTATTTAAAATTAAATTATATCAGAAAATTGAAAGTTAGTACCTAATCATCAACATTCAAATTGCCACTGAATAAATCATCACCTTATCCTTTTCTCCAAATACACACTTTTCATTGTTGGGTGTTTGTAACAATTTCTCATTCATTTTATCAAGCTGCATCATAACAGAAACAGGTTCTCAGAAAAAATAATAGCTTTTGCAGATTTCATACTTACTATTGGAATATATCACTAAATCTCAAAGTAACACTCACAAATATGAAAAAAAATTGTCGAAACATATGCTTCCTAGTAGGAAAAAAAGTCCACTTCACCCTCATGCATTACTTGAATGCAATATTGCATTAAAATCCACCTCCACAAACTCAAAGGCCAAGTAACCCACTGAGACACTGAGGTGTGAGAATAGAAATTGGAGCATCTTAATGCAAGAAACGCCCATTACAAGGCTGCACAGTGTAGTGAAATTTGAGGAGTGCGTATTTTCGCAATAATAGAATTCATGTGTTACAGTGCATTACTTGACCTTTGACTTTGCTGAGATGAGAGACTTGAAAAAAATAACGTGCGGATAAAAGCGCTTGTGCCACCTAGGGTAAACATCAAACACCATTGAACACCTGTCCGAAATGGGAAGTATCATTTGTGCATTAGGACTGTTATAGGAAGATAACTAATATCATGTTGACAGTTGAAATGATGGTCCTTATATGGGTCAACCCCAAAACAACAAAGAGTCACACAGGTCAATGATAGTTATCACCATCGTTATTTCACACTCAAGGGATATGCCTTAACCAGTCACTCCATAGTAGCACTAAATATCTGTCATTTCAATTGCAATAATGCATAATCCCGAAAAGATGTCATGTGAATGGCTCTTAAGAAGGTCAATCAGTTCATAGCCACCTGCCTTGCCTTTCATCTGGCTTGAGGAGGTCTATCTATTTTCCCCTCTAGCTGCATGAACTTTTAGGCTCATTGATTAGCTCCACAGATGCAGTGGAACCACATTTATGAACGCTACACCTTCAAAACAATAATTGACTTGGATAATAAATGAGTGGCCAAATTTAATGACATCAATCTAGCATATACCTGATAAATATAGCTCTCTGTGAATGAAAGAATAGGTAAGTATTTGAAGATTGATTGTGGCTTGCTTACATCCAATCCGTGAAACATAAAATAAGATCTGCACTGAAAAAAAGGTTCAAATTAACATCAGAATCACAAAACAAGTTTTAAAGCATGGAGTGTTAATTTAATAGTATCAAGCCTTCCACGAAATTACTCTTGTACATTGTTTGTGGTGAAAAAAAGCTCCAATGCAGACCCGATATATGCCACTTTATTCATCTAATAAAAATGTGGTGATTGATTGCACAAACATGATATTATAGGGATACCAATAATGTTTATCTGTTACAAATACTCACATTTTCTAAACTAATCAAGCATTATAACAAAATATCTAGATCACAGCAAAAGGTTATTTTTTAATAGACTTACAAAATCCTCAAGGGTAGAATTTGCCATTTGCATGGAGTCCAGCTCAACCACGGCCATGTTTTCATTACAACTTTGCAATAAACTGCATTCTTCTGTTTGATTGCAACTAAGCAAAGCATCTCCTACAAGACTTTCTTGAAAACCTGAGGTAAAATTAAAAAATATCATAAAAGTAGAACTAAAACATTAAACAAAAATATGAACAAAATGTTTGAAAAGTATTGTATGAATATCAGCACACGCTATGGTAACGCAGCAGTGGAAGGCATTTAATGCACCCCCAATAATTGATAGTTAATATGGTTATCTAAGAGAGTATGAGTATCGAAGACGTGTAGGATATTTATATATGTGTGTGCGAAGCAAATGAAACACTAGCGTGCTTCATAGTTAGTTACAAAATTTCTAGTGTAAAACCAATTTCAGCTAGTGTCCTTTCCGTTTGAGAGAAATCATGAAACGAGATAGAAAAGTAGTGCTACTACTACATCTAAGCAAAAGAAACCCGAATAAATCATAATGCCACCAATAGTTACATATATTTTTATAAGTTTTTAACACGAGCCAGATAAAGAGCAATTCTGAAGACAGAATATTCGATTCGATACATGTAGGAAAAATAAAACAGTAAACCTAAAAAAAAAAAAAAAAAAAAAAAAAAAAAAAAAAAAAAAAAAACACATAAACATGATAAAATAGTCATAGCAGTGCAGAACCAGAATTTTGTTCATTGGCGGTGGTAAATTGGTGGTGCTGATACGCGTCCTCGAGGAATGAAGATGAGAGCTGCAAGAGGAAAATGAAGCAGTTTGAAATTTCAGTTCGAATCATGCAAATGCAAAAGCAAATGAAACGAAGAAGCGGAACTTACAGTGGGAATAAAATCGGAAAGCACGCAGCACTTATCGTTGATGGCAAGGTCTCCGCAGGGTTGGATCATGAAGATAATGAAATTAGCGAGGAAGCGGTTAGAGTGATGATTGGAGGTTGAAACGCCTCGTGATTCCATGAATTCGAGCATTCTCTGTACTTTCTCTAGCTTCCGTAACTCTTCCATGTTCACTCGCACCCAGAACAACACTGTTCAAGTTTTCACACAAAAAGTTCTTAGTCTCAGTGCGATACCCTGTGTGGTTAAATGCCAAAATTTACTTTTCTATCAATGAGAAATTTAGGTAAAATTAATTTTTTCATTCTCATACATTTTTTGAAAAAATCATATACTTATTTTGCTTGAGATTTTAATTTTTCCACAGAAATAAAAAAAAAATCTTGTACTTTATATATGAATTGTTTTTAAGTTGGTCCGTAACTACGTTTTTTTAATATTTTTTTAAGGGGCATTTTTGTTAGGTTGATTGAGGTGAAATTTAAATTAAAAAACTATTATATTTTTCAACAAAAACTTTATCTGATAAGGATATCTTTAGTAGAAAGTATCTTTTAAAATAAAAAGTATAACATTCATAAAGTTATTTAAATTTTATATTATTCATTTTTTGTGTGAATATTCATATTATTGTTTGCATTGTCTCAATCTTTCCCTGCTCCGTGGCTCTAAAAATTAGTTATTGAAAATGCTTTGACATAATGAATTTTAAAAATAAAAATGCAATCAAACAAGGTTCCCAAGAAACAATATGCAAATTTATTGAATAATTAAACTATCGATCTATTTTTTTAATTATTTAATTGAGGTAATGAAATCTTACCGAAAATCTATATACAAATCTAATTAAAAATTATTAAAAGTTTAGAGATCTAAATACAAAATTTTAAAATACAGGTTCTTATTTAAAAATTCTTATTAGAGTTGTGGGATGTATTAGATTAGTATTTTTTAAAAATATGTAAAATCTTATAATATTCAATAAAATATTTTAAATGGTATAAAAATGTCATGTAAAATTCAATTAAAATTGAAAAGGAAACTGAAATTTGATGGTATTCAGTTAATTTTGTATATTTTATATAGAAATGTTAGTATTCGAAAGTATATAAGTTTAGATATATTATTTATATAAAAATGCATGTGACTTTTTAATAAAATGTATACATATAATATTTATCAAACGATCTTACTTAAATTCTTGAGAATTTCTAAACCTTTTTTTTTTTCTAGTTTGTTATTTATTGAACTTTTATTTCTCTCATCACATATAATCTTTCTCTTTTTATTGAAGGGATATCAACATTCATACGTAATGATGAATTTCATTATAAACAATTTCGTTTTCATCATTTTTCAGTTAAATTGGTGAAGAAATCTTATAACAAGATGATAACTTAAAACTTAAAACTAAATCATAAATGAGAAAATATTAAAATACTGTTGAAAAATAAATAAAATGATAACTAATTAATTATAAAAATATTTAAAAAATTGTATTGGTTTTATGTTCTTATCCAATCCTTGTTGTTTTCATTAAATCTTTAATTTTGAATGATTTTTTAGAAAACTATATTTCAAATTTTATAAATATACATATTACTTTTAGATTTTTTTTTAAATTCTTATTATATAGACAAGTTGAAATTCACAATACAATGAAAAGTTTTAGAAGATAATGATCTTTTGAAAAATTTAAAATGTATGACAACAAAATATACTACTTGGATGGATAAATTTAAAAGGAAATAAAATTTTAAAACTTTATGGAAGTAATTTATTTATTTAAAATTAAATAGTTTTAAACTTCATCTAAAAAAACTAAGAATGCGGATTATTTAAACTTTCTCCTCTTTTAAACTTGTATTTTTTATCTTTATATTTTCTATTTGGCTGGATTTCAATACGGATGATGTTAGCTCGATTCCGATTTAAAACTCATATATTAATGGAGAACAAGATATCATAGTCTTATTCATTTCTTATTTTATTGATTTTGAGAGAGGTGTCTCCCAAGTTAAAGTTAATCATTTTTTGTCATCTCAGTTAAAGTTATTTTTTATCGATATAAGTTAGTGTTATTCTTAGATAATGCTACTTTTTTTTTTTTTCTAATAGTAGTATTGTTATTTTGGTCAATGTTAAACATAATCATTCCATTAACATAAACGTGTATTGATTTTAGTTGATGTTTGTTGGAGTTATTTTTAACTAATGTTAATAAAATATAAGTTGATGTTATTTTTTGATTATATTAATCAATATTTTATTTTCAATCAGTGCCACTAATAATATTTTTTTATGATGTAATTTAGAATTTTGCAGTCAACATTTATATATAAATACTAAATTAATTCTTATATCATACATTTGTAGCCTACCTCCTTTATAATCTACAAGTTTTTCAAAAGTTAATTTCACATTATTTTAATTTAAAATATTTTTTATGACTTAAATAATAACTAAATATACTTTTAGAAACAAAAACTGTAACAAAAAATTAATTTTAAAACTTAAACAGTAAATAACTATATATTTTTTAAAAAATTTATTGTATTGTGGAATTTTTTAGTTAAAGACTTATATATTGAGCATTAGTATCACTATGAGACTTTGATATTTCAAACATGTTATCATTAAAAAAACCTTAACAATTACAACGTCGTTACATGAAAATATCATAAGAAACAGATTAAAAAAGACAAAAAAAAAAATGTATGAAAAATCAAATAAAACAAAAACAGAAAATTTTCAAAGAAAACAAGATTATCCAAAACCTAAAGTTGTGATAAATTGTATCAATTATAAAGAAATCTATAATAAGAATAGGATGCAAAACATCAAATCAACAAACAAAATCATGTCTATTATCAACCCCTTTGACAGTAAAACTATTTGTACAACTAATTGTTACGAGAAATTTTAAAGTCAATTTTTATACATATTTGGAGAAACATTAACCAAAATTTACGCAGAATTTAAGAAACAATTTAAAAAATTATCAAAAGATTGACATTACAAGATGGAGTCATATTTAAGCTACAGTCTCCTAAAAGCATGAGTCTTAACAATATAATCCCTACAACCATAAATGTACAAAATCTAATGTTTATATAAGCAAAAAAACCATTTATGTATTTTCAAACCCTTTCTCTAAAATTGTCACCATCGGTAACATGATCAAAATAATCTTCAGCTACATTAATCGTGTTTACTTTCACCCACTTAACAACTTGACATGCATAAATTAACTTCACAAACTCGATTTTTTAAAATATAGTTTAAGTATAAAAATACTTCAAAATAATAAAGCCATTATTATCATTATTCATACTATTCTTACAAATATCACCTTACTTGCTACTCAAAGCAGATTTAATGTTGAGATCTAATGTGGTTAGTCATTCTCTAGATTATCTAAATAATATATGTCACAACAATAATACGAATGTATTTAACGAAGAAACTCTCTTCACACCTTCAAGGATATCCAAGTATTAAGAAGGTCCAAAGCTAGAAAAAAATTATCCCAACTTAGACCGCGACACAACATTCAAATAAGATATGATGAGCTGTTTCAGCCAATAAATTACAGACATTACACATGGAATATCAATTAATACATCAACTTGAATTTCATTACGAGTGGATAATTTATTATGAAACAATTTTCACAAAATCAAATATTTAGCTAGAAAAGTAAGGTCATTTCAAATAAGGAACTCCAAGAAACAGAGCCTGTCAAAAAGTGACAAAAAGGACTCCTGATACTCTAGGGTCCAGTTGGGAACATCTTGCAACATGTATCAACGTGAGGTTATGCTATTCACAATTTATATTTACCCTTAACATAATCATACTGAATTTCCTATAACTAACTATTAAATATAATAATAAATAATATTATTACGTAACGTTGTATGGGTTGTCATACCTGTCTCTTGTACTCTATATATATTCATCTGTATTCCCTCATAATGCATAGAAATGTACAGAAAATAAATGATATTCATACTTTCTCTATAATTCTAACATGGTATCATAGAGCCAATTTTTTTTCTCTCTTCCAGCTTCATGGCTGCCATCAACTTTGAGTCTTCCTCTGCAACTCCGACGACCACCATGCCCACGACAATTTCATCATCATCCTTCAGTCCTCATGTCTTTACCATTCCGATCAATACAAAATTAGATGACAACAACTACCTCATATGGAAACAATAGGTAATGGCTATGTTAAAAGGTTTGAAACTTATGAGGTTTCTTGAAGGCAATGATCCCCATTCATCATCTCAAACCCTCGCTGGTGCCCAAGAAACCAATAGCGGTCAAGAAAGATTTCAAGACGAACAACAAGATCAACTTATAGCTACTCATGCCCGTTATCAACCTACTCGGGGAAATCGTTATAGGTCACAAAACTATCAAAAGATTCCAAGATTCTCTGGAAAAACAGGCTCAACCCGCATATTCAACAATTCTTCCAACTCTTGGCATCAAGATCGCTCTTGGCAACCAGATCGTCCTTACTGTCAAATCTGCGGAAAACAAGGACACATAGCTACTCATTGTTGGCATAGGTATGATCCAAACAATCTTAATCAACCACAAGTCAATGTATCTCAATTGCCTTTCACAGACAGTGCAACTGATCATACGTCTACAATGGGTATTAATTCAACACTTGATAATAAGTGTGTCTAAATTTGCTAAAGATAATCATGTATATTTTGAATTTTTTCCTGACAAATGCTATGTTAAAAACCAGGATACCAATCAGATTCTTCTTCAAGGAAAAATTAAGGATGGTCTTTACGTTTTTCCAGCTTTACAATCTTCAACCAGTTACTCTGTTAACACTACGTCTGTTGATCCTGATAAGAATGTTTTACATCTATGGCACTCTAGGCTAGGACATTCTGCCTATAATACTGTTCAACAAATACTAAAAGAATGCAATATACATTGTCCTAAACACAAACAATTTTGTCATTCTTGTGCTGTGGGAAAAGCCCATCAGTTACCTTTTCAATCATCTGATACTATATATACTAAGCCTCTTCAACTTGTATATGTTGATATATGGGGACCCTCTCCTGTGTGCCTCAAATGGTGATAGATATTATATCTCTTTTATAGATGCCTTCTCTAAATACACGTGGTTGTATCTTTTGAATCATAAATCTCAAGCTATTGCTGCATTCTATGTTTTAAAGCATTTTTCGGAAAAGCAAACTGGCTACACACTAAAAAGTATACAATCTGATAATGCAAAAGAATTTTTAACCTTGCAAACCTACTTTAAAGAAAATGGGATCAATCATGTTCTAATTTGTCCTTATACTCACGAACAAAATTGTGATATTGAGAGAAAACACAGACATATCACTGAAATGGGATTAACCATACTGGCTGCTGCTTCTTTACCTATCAAGTTTTGGGGAGAATCTTTTGTCACTGCTATACATGTTATTAATACTTTGCCTACTCCTATTCTTCAAAACAAAAGTCCACATGAAATTTTGTTTAAGGAAAAACCAGACTACACGAGATTTAAAGCTTTTGGGTGTGCTTGTTATCCTCTGTTAAGGCCATACAATAAACATAAACTGGAATTTAGATCTGCATGTTGTTTGTTTCTTGGATATAGTTTAAACAGTAGAGGATACATCTGTTTATCTCCAGAAGGTAAAACATATGTTTCTCGTCATGTTGTTTTTAACGAAAATGTGTTTCCTTATTCTACACCAAATAATGTTTTCAAAACGTATAATAATCAATCTGAAAATCCTCCTCATAACACAACTCAATTAACGATACTCAAATCTGCGTTTAATCCTACAATTACTATGCCAAACTCTGATACTGATTATGTTACTGATACTGATACTGCTCCCCCTACATCTATAGTTAATGACGATAACTGCTCTGAAACTCTTGATGATATTAGTCAAAATAATGATAATAATCATCTTGAAAATTCTAACTCTCATCCTATGGTAACAAGAGCTAAAGCTAGTATTTTCAAACCCAAACTGTATAACTCTGTTACTTCTACTTTCTCGTATGAACCTTCTACTATCAAAGAAGCCTTGGCTTCCTCAAGCTGGTTTCAAGCAATGCAACAAGACTTGGACCCTCACGTCACTTCCACCTGGTGCAACTATAGTAGGCTGCAAATGGATTTTTAAAAACAAATTCAATGGAGACGGAACATTTCAGAGGCACAAAGCACGTCTTGTAGCAAAGGGATTCAATCAAACTCAAGGCATTGACTACACTGACACATTCAGTCCTGTAGTGAAACTAACTACTATACGGGTAGTACTGTCTCATGCGGTTTCATCCCAATGGCAAATTCGGCAGATCGACGTCAACAATGCCTTCCTAAACGGTGACTTGGAGGAAAATGTATATATGCAACAACCACCAGGATTTGAAACCAATAATCCTCATCTGGTATGTAAAGTAAACAAAGCTATTTACGGATTAAAACAAGCACCAAGAGCTTGGTTTCAAAAGCTCAGCAACACACTTCACAATCTAGGTTTCAACTTCACCAAGAGTGACGTCTCTCTCTTTGTTAAGTTTTCGAAAAACTCTTCTTTGTTAAGTTTTCGAAAAACTCATCTTCTCAGCATATAGATTCTTTGATAACCATGCTAAGCAAAGATCTTTCCTTGAAGGATCTCGGGTCACTACATTACTTTCTGGGTATTGAAGCTTCTACTACATCAGAAGGTAACTTACATCTTTTTCAAACTAGATACATCAAGGAAATTCTACATCGAACAAACATGCTTGAATCACGTGCTCAACCGACACCGATGATCTCTTTTTTAAGGCTCACGAAAAATGCGTCAACTGCTGTTCAAGATCCAACCTTATATAGATCAGTGGTAGGTGCTCTACAATACGTCCTTATCACACGTCCTGAACTTTCATTTGCTGTGAACAAAGTTTGCCAGTTCATGCACTGTCCACAGGAACATCACTGGCGAGTTGTGAAAAGGATACTACGATATCTTGCAAGAACAGAAAATCATGGTCTCATCATCCAACGCAGCCAACACAAATCTATAATTGGATTTAGTGATGCAGACTGGGCTACGAATACAGATGATCGAAAATCCACCACTGGGTACTGTATATATTTTGGAGCTAACATTGTATCTTGGTCCTCTCACAAGCAGAAAGTTGTTTCCAGAAGCTCTACAGAAGCGGAATACAGAAGCATAGCTGCAGTATTAGCAGAGATACTCTGGTTAACCTCCCTTCTCCAAGAATTACATATATCCACAGAAGTTCCAAAAATATATTCGGATAATCTAGGAGCAGTTCAACTTGCAGCTAACCCAATCATGCACTCCAGAACAAAGCATTTTGAATTAGATTTTCATTTTGTACGTGATACCATACAACAAATGCGAGCTCAGCTTATTCATCTTCCAGCACAATTTCAAATACCAGATATACTCACCAAACCAATTTCTGGAACCACTTTCTCCAGGATACGTGATAAACTTATGGTTGTTATTAATCCAACCATAAGTTTAAGGGGGATGTTAAATATAATAAATAATACTATTACGTAATGTTGCATGGGCTGTCATACCCGTCTCTTATATTCCATATATATTCATTTGTATTCCCTCGTAATGCATAGATATTCATATTTTCTCTATAATTCTAACACTAACAAGATAATGTTAAGAAAACACCTACAAAGATATTATTAGCATGTAATATATTTTAAAAATGCATATTTTAATTATTATTATTATAATAGAATTTTAAATAGCAGTAGAGAATGAATTGCCGCAAAGAGATCAAATGAGAGAACTCCACCCAATGCAAAGACATTCGCTGGCGACACTTTATGACAACTGTTATCACTGTAATAAAGCTGTTTTCAACCATCCTTCTCTCCCTTTCAATACTCAATTTTATTTTATTTTATTTTTTTCTCAACAAGCTTATAGGGACCAGCGCCCAATACCATATCGCCACGTGTTACAGGAACCGCACTAAGCTACTCTAATCCACACTAAACAGTCGCTTAATCAATCGCTCAATTTGAAATAGAAAGAGCCACAAATTTGGGAGTGAGAAAGAAGGAGAAAGCGTTTCAGTAGAATAATGGCTAGTGCAGGAGGCTACGGAGACGCCAACCAAAAGGTAGATTACGTGTTCAAGGTGGTGCTTATAGGCGATTCCGCGGTGGGGAAGTCGCAGATACTTGCGCGATTCGCGAGAAATGAGTTCAGTTTGGATTCGAAGGCCACAATCGGCGTCGAGTTCCAAACGCGCACTTTGGTGATTCAGCACAAGAGCGTCAAGGCTCAGATCTGGGACACTGCGGGACAAGAACGGTTCTCTTTCTCCCCCTCTTCTACTTCTCTTCGTTCAACTATATATACATTATACTCCGTTATTTTCTGCTACTTTCGTTTCGCTGTTTTGTTCGAAATAAAACCTAGAGAATTTTAGTGGAAGATTTTGTAGATCTTTTTTGTTTTGTTAGGTTATCGCTACGTGTTGTATCTCTTGATTGATGTGCCTTTTGAAGTGATAGTTACCGATTAGTGCGTATCTGTATGCTCTGATCGCGTCGAATTGTTACGCAGTTTAAGTCTGAGTTAGATACTTGATGTTAGATTTGCTTCCTGAGTTGATCTACTCGTCTGATCGTGGCCGCGGAAGAATTAATCCTCGGTTCAGTTTTTGAACTGATTCAGCTGGTTTCCGCCAACTTAGTTTGTAGTAGTGAGTCAAACCGAGTTTGACTTTGAATGCTTTGCGTGCGGGGGAAGGATCTTGAACTTTGGAGTTTAATTTTTTGTGCTATTATTGATTCCATGTTGACGCATTCTTGAAATAGTTTGACGAATGACAACTACAGAGGTCAAGTGAAGACTTAATTTAATCTTAACACCAACCTTTTTGCACTCGTTCCGGACAAACTCAAGGGTAGGGATCGTGTACCTCGTGTTCTTGTTGGATGTGGCAAGAACTCTAACGTTTTAGTCGGTGGATGTTTGAGTCCGGAATTGAGGGACAAATAGATAGCATATCTCATGTGAGTTGATGAGGTATTAGTGTGTTTGAACTTATTCTTAGTGATAAGTGAATTATCGCTATCTTATCTTAAAAGGATTAGAAGATTATCTATTGATTATCCATCCTTACATATAAGAAAATTATCTGTTGATATCGGTTGGACATGTGTGGTGAGAGAGATGACCTAATTGGACCCTTTGGAACCGGGATTGGGAAGAAGTTATTAGGACTCGAACTTTTTAGATCACCGCGTGTCTTTGGTTCCCGTCAATGTTTATGCAACACATTCAAATTTTATAGTTACAAAAAGGAATTAATAATGCTTAACTGTGTCTCATATATAAAGATTAATAGCGATCATAATTGTCTAAGATCACGTGCTAATTTCGTTTGGACGAGGTCAGAACAACATCTTTTCTCTCAAGTTGTGTTGGGTTTTGTCAAGGTTTTCTTTGAGACAATTTGAGTATTGATGTGCACTGTGATGAACAGCAGAGCTAAGCATGAAAAAGGAATAAGAGAGGGTAACTACATATCAATCTACCTTAGCTGACTTATGAAACTTACCTGTGAATGAAGTAAATTCTATAGAATAATATTCACAAGTAAAAATGTATGTGCTACCCCGACTGCCCTCTCACAGTTTATACACCCTTTCATGGGACATACTAGAACTTCACTTGGAAGTAATATATCTGTTAGAATATTCCTAGTTCATATATAGTGTGCTATTAGAACTTCGATGATATAGTAATCAGATTGAATTGTCTAAATAACCTAATAAAATCCTTAGAAATGATTCCTACAAATTTCTGTTGCGTGTTTGAATCTGTGTTTTACTGTTAATGCTCGTGGTTGTGTATTTGAAAGGAGAATACTTGTGTAATGGACCTGAAGGTCAAGAGTTACCTATACAAACTTTTGTGTTAAACCTGCCCTTTGACGGGATTCTGGTTGTACACGAAGTGGAACCAAACACGCTGTCAGTACGTAGGCCTATGATTATATTTTGTACTATTCTAAAAACCGTTTTTTCAATTTTTGGCATTTTTTTAATGGCTATAGATGCAAAATTTCACGTGCTAATTTTCTTAGTAGTATAAGGTTATTTACAAGAGATAAATGAAATTTACAAAGCAATTAGGAGTACATTGAATTTTTTCTACGTATATAATTAGATATCATCATTGCCCAATTTCCTTAGGATTGTTCTTTTAAAATAATTATTTTTCTCAGCTTTGTAATATAAAAGAATCGTGGGTGTAAAACTCACGAACGTTGAGATTTCAACACAAACAGAAGTATCTGTGACTGAACTGACCATCCATGGAAATAGTATGTATGGATTATGAATATATATGCAAAAGGTTTGCACTTGAAGGAGGCTTGTGTGTGTTGCTAAAAGTTTAACCCGCAAATTTAAAATAAAAAATTGTCATTTTCTTACTTGTTTGCCTACTATATAATATCCTCTGTAGTAGACAATCTTACTCGAAGCATGGCTGGATGCTGATGTTCGGTGTCATTTCCAATAGGATTCAAACTGTGACTCTTTACTTTTAGAAGAGAGGAATAAGAAGAAAAAACAAGAACTGTTCCATAAGTTAAAATTATTATTGTGTACAAGTTAAAATAAAAATTTAGAGAAGTTATATGAAAAAACTTCTACAAATTTTTAACTTACACAGAAAAACTAATGTGTTTTTTCTTCTTCTCTCCGAGAAATTCTTATAAAAAAATTTGTCTAAATAGGCCCTTTGTAGGGTACTCTACTTGTTCTTTTTACTATACAGGACATCTGACAGCTTATGACTCAAGTAGTTTAACTCTTTAGAGAAAGGTTATGAATAAAATATTTGGCAATTATGGTTGAGTAAATTTCTGTATGGGTAATCATTGGAATTAATTGGTATATTGTCAGGTTTAAAGTTAAAGCCGTATGGATATTTTCACCCTAGTTATTTTAATCTGCTTTTAGGTTGACTGTGCTTTTTCAATCTTCACACAAGTTTATATCTGATCATTACTCCGGATGCTGATTGCAGTTTGACCTGACATATAAATGATTTTATCTACAGATATAGAGCAGTCACAAGTGCATACTACAGGGGTGCTGTCGGGGCAATGTTAGTTTATGACATCACAAAACGTCAAAGCTTCGATCACATACCTCGCTGGTTAGAAGAACTGCGTAACCATGCTGATAAGAATATAGTCATTATTCTTATAGGAAACAAAAGTGATCTGGAGAACCAGCGTCAAGTACCCACAGAGGATGCAAAAGAATTTGCCGAGAAAGAAGGCTTATTTTTCTTGGAGACTTCAGCACTGGAATCTACTAACGTTGAAACAGCCTTCATGACGGTTTTGACAGAAATATTCAACATTGTTAACAAGAAGAACCTAGCGGCTGGTGATAGTCAGGGAAATGGCAACTCAGCATCTCTGTCTGGCAAGAAGATTATTGTTCCTGGTCCTGCTCAAGAAATCCCCAAGGGAAACAAGTGTTGTCAGTAATCCTGACTTTATTTATAATTTGTTTAAATTTTCTAGATTTCATGGTTGTGTTCCTATCCCCAATTTTTATTAGTTTGGTGCATTTCCTTTTGTATATTTTTTACATCATTTAAAATTTATTTTGCACGAGTTGCTCATTAAGACCAGGAAAGGGAAGTAATTAAAATTTTCGTGGTATAACATAGTTAACCAAACTTAAGTGCGCTGTTTTTATGTTTTAGTAGGAATAGAATACACGTAGGGTTTACAGACACTCATAGTCCTGAGCGAGCTAGACTTCCTTTACTATAAGTGTGCTGTTTTAGATATGTTTAATGTTATTTTTCAATTAAATTAAGGTTTCATCTCATTAATCAATACTGACCTTTGTAGCGTTGGATTGTAAAATAAAACTATTCTAATTAGAAAATAAAACAAAATACCTGTGGCACTGATTTAAACTTTATCCTTTGTTAGATGACTTTTTTAGACTAGAAATAGAGTTGATTATAAAATGTCATGCTCATAGCCTAATATAGCTCGATGCCATAATTCTTGTCGTGACTCTATTGCAAGTCCGATTTTGCACAAATAGTTCTTTAAAGTTCAAGAATCAACATTATTGTGAAGCTTTGTTGTAAGTTTGTATAACAAAGGTCCTGGGTCTTGATAAATCTGGAATAATAAATCTTGTGGCATTGATACTAAAGTCCTTCGTCCTCGATATCATTTCCAAATAAAGCTACTGTTTTAATACTACAAAATAATATAATTATAATATTTTAATGACAGTAGAATTTGTTAATCTTTAAAATAAACCGAGCTAGTAATAATAAATATGATTTAATTTAAACTTAAAAATTAGTAATTATTATAATTTTAAATAAAAATAGCTTCTCATCTAAATTGAAAGCCAATAATGTATTTGCAATGATAGTACTTTAATTTTTAAAAATTGAAAGATTTTAAATAAATTAATTTCAATCTTGCACGTTATGTATTTGCAATGATAGTACTTTAATTTTTAAAAATTGAAAGATTTTAAATAAATTAATTTCAATCTTGCACGTTATGCGTGAATATCACTATACAATACTAAGAGAAAATATATAAAAAATAAATAAAATTGATAGAACGAGAAAATGAAAGTTTAACTGCAAAATGCTCAATTTTGTAACAGACATTGGTTGACACCTCTAACATTCAGACCATGAATAATATCACGGATAGCCTACCTGCAAATAGGAAAAACTTTCCAATGCTCACAAAATATGGCGCTGGTTTCAGTAAAATGGGACGCATCTGTCAAGTTTAAGTAATTCTGGTAAACTCCCTAAAAGGTGTGAAATATTGATACAAATGAGCAAAGTCTGTGCTAACTTGGTTATAAATAACACGACGAAAAATAAATTCATAACTAACATGGGTGGACCAACAGCCTTAATTTCTGCAAATGTTTTTTTCTATAAGAAGGATGAGAGTTAGGTGAGAGCCATGACTAAAAGGATAGGAGCTGTGAATAAAATATTAAAAGCCTAGATTAAATACTCCAAGTAATCAGTGAAAAATATTAAATATCCGTAATTATTCACCTTTTTCTAACACCCAGAAACTTGCACGTCTTCCTTTTTACCGTTTGCCACTTGTACTTTATCTCCCTTGGTATCAGACGGTTGGTCCTCAAGCATGGAGGATTCCTTTTCTGTTAGTGTATCTAGACGCATTAAAAGTCTTTGGAGCAGTTCTTGGCATTCCAATGCACCAACCATCACAGTCAAACTTGCTCTACCCTTCCAGCATCCAATGGCTACAGTTGAATCGTCCACTTGGAGGGTCCCTGTAGCAGCTCTGCTCCCTGCGGAGAAAGGAGAAGGTCAAATACAGTCAGGCTAATTGGCATTTACTCTCTGACCATGCGGGTGTATACCTTCACCCAGAACTATCACACAACAGCCGGGCATTACGTTTGCAGCACTTTCTCCAAACTTGGCATCAACAAAATCTGCAAATTTTACAGCTCTATACTGCAGAAGATGCTTGAAATCTATGGCAGATGCACGTAGAATCTGTTTGGAGATGTGTGGGAGAATAAGGGGCAATCCTTCAGAAGTGATCCGGAAAGAACATTGTGCAGACCTTCCTTCACATGAAGTTTGTCTTTCCTGTATGATGATGTCAAGCATATTCAATTATTCACAAGAGCTAATCAAAGAACTCATTTATCACTGACAGTCAAGGGCAGGCCACTGATTGTTTATAAGTAATTAGGCTTTTAAAAATATTTAAACAAACTATCAAGGCTTTATATTACAGTAATCCCATATCAATTATCAGGACAAAATGAAATCTCACACCCCAGTAGCTTACCATGATTCATATCCCACAAAATATTGTAAACTGAGTCAAGAAAAACAGTAATAGGAACCGTTATCACTAACAAGTCATGCTACTACTTCAATATCAATGTGCTTTTGTACACTATAATTTTGTCAATATAACTCAGTTTGACTAAATTTATTTATATAACTAGAGGGTAACCTTTACCCACACAAGTCTCAACCTGATCTGTGTCCTCAAATGTCACTGTTTTCACTACTGCATAGGAATTATTTAAAAGGATTTTGCTTCTCTGGAAAGAGAAAGTAAAGGTGTATCCATCTTTTATTTAAACTAAATTATTTACACTTTATATCAATGGAAAATAAATTACTACTTTCCCACTTTATACATGTTCTCACTTTGCGTAAAATTTTATTGAAAATAAGGAATATATGTTATAAATAAATCAACTATAAAAAATTACAATAAATACTTTATAATTGAGAAGAAAATATACTTACAAAAACCTTCAGGCCGACAGAAGTTATTTTAAGTTGCTGCCCCACTGAGAAGTTCAACTCCAGAACATCTTTGACTGACTTGGATATATAGTAAATTCTTTTAACGTGACTTGTATCACTGTTTCTTGTTATAAGGTGACCATTCAATGGAAATTGATCATCAATACCATAAAATTCCTTTATGCTGTCAATAACTCCTTCATCTTTGAAGAAGACAACTGGGTCAATTCCTCTCCATTTGCCTTGAAACTGCAGTTTCCTTTTGCCTGGAGTATTCTTTGTTGTGATTTCTACACTGCTGGGATCTTGAGCTTCCTTGAAATCCACTTCTTCACATGTAACAGAATTAACTTTCAAATCTATTTCATTATGTTCATTGTCATTTATATTAGCCTCTGAAATTCCTTCAGGTATACTTTCCAATGGATTAACATGCAGTTCTCGTGTATCCTCATTGCCCTGGTTTGCTGCGTCAACTTGTTTCCCAACTTCTTTTCTAGGTTTTACCTGGATTGCTGCAAAAAAGGGACAACAATCACAAACCTATTATGGCAAGAAAAGGCTTGGACACATAAAACATGTTAGTATTTAAAACTGACTGCTTGAAGGAGGAGTTATTCCCAATATCTACCAGAATTCCTTGACTCTCTGTCAGGATTTGAGAGAGAAAAACAACTGAAATCATAAAAGAAATTACCAGGAAGAGCAGAAACTTTCTGCAGAACAGCAATAAAGAAGGCTCCAGTATTCTGATCATGAGGCACAAACCTCATGCACCGCTCTAGAGGGAAATCAGAATCTTCCGCAGTAAATTTGAGCATCACAGGATTGTCCACTGCTTGCACATCATCTTCAGTATGTCCCTTAACATCATCAGTATTAATATCATCTTCAATGATGATATTACCATCACCATCACCAATATCCTGATAGCTTCCGCCATTTGGAAACATACTGGGAAGAACTACATTTCTACGAGACTGGGGAACATCTTTGCTAGAGATAAACCACTTGCCCTTGTCGCATACCTGCACATCCAAACTATCTTCAGAAGCATTTCAATGCATCAGCTGCATAACAACCTTAAATCCTTCTATTCCAGATTATGCATTTGAATTAAATACACAATAATCAAACATCTGCTGCTAGAAATGTAAGTTTCATTAGGGTAAACATAATAATTTTCTATTCAGAAAGTTTGAAATTTAATGTTTTACCAGGAATGTGAACATGGTACAAGTTGATGGACACCCCAGTAATCAATTACAAAGAATTAATAACCAAAACACAATTAAAAAATAAACAACCAGAACAACAACAGCACATGACACAACAAAATTGAAATAGTTTAATTCATAATAATAAGTAATGAAGGCATTTTCTCCTCCTAAGCTCCAGAAAGATGAGTCATGCTCATTTTGCCATGTATAAGCCAATCAATACGTATACGTCCACGTGTAGACATTACATGTTTTATCTTAAAACTCTAAAACCAAGGCAATAAATAGTCACAGAAAAACAAACCTTCCATCTCTTGAGACCTGGTCGACGAGTGAGTTGGGGAAGTTCACTAGAGACATCTACAAGTTCAATGGACCCTCCACACCTTCGCAAAACCTGCAATTGGTAGGCAAGGGGAAAATAGGTTAAGCCCAACCCCTCACAAAGTATAAAAAATACTATTGATGCCAAGCAATGTTAATCTAGAGTTAATCTAGAGGAAAATAGGTAGGCAAGGGGAAAATAGGTTAAGCCCAACCCCTTCAAAAGTGCTACAAGCAATGTTAATCTAGAGATGCCAACACCAAAGCATTGAACATAATATTTTTTAATAAGGAAACTCCAGCTATTTCTTCAAATAAAAAGAAACACTATCAATGTTGAATGAATAAAAAGTAAATTCTTATGTTATATACAAATTATTATAAAGTGGGGACATCTTAGGAAGAGTTTGTCCTTCATAACCGCAAGCTACAACCACAACCGCAGAAAGATTTTTAGTAATTACAAAGAGTGGACATCAATTAGAAAACAAGAGGAAGAAGCGCGTGCCGACAGAAGTGCGCGAGTGAACTACTGATAGGTAGCTCCAGTTAGCTTCCATTAATTAAATTACACATTGCTAACAAATACTTTTTTCAAATCAAGGCTATATTCGTAAAAAAAAAAATATCCATTGAATATGTTAAGAAGCAACCAATTGATCCCTGATAGAGGGGGCGAGACCGCATCAGTGAAGAAACAAATTATACATATAAAAGCGTGAACTATTTACTTGATCGTATGAAAATGGAATACTTCAATATAAAGCCCATAACTGGATAAGCTAGATAACACAGCTGGCACCAAATATAATTTCAGAGATTTCAGGGCTGATTACCTCTGCAACAACCGCTTCATTCTCCATAGGATTCATTGAGCAGGTTGAATAAATCATTCTTCCACCGACTTTAAGTAAAGATACACCTAATAATATTATAGAGTGATTGAGTTTGCGAAAATCATCTCGTTAGCGAAGTTTTATTCACCCTAGTTCAAGTATACTCATCTATAATAATAATAGCAGTTGCTTGATCGTAGTACCATATAGAAAAAAATGAACCAGATGAACAAGAGGCCATAAGTTTAGACTAAAACCAAAAAAGTACAAAAAGTTGTTTCTGTAAAGAAAAAGAAAGCTTGTCATCTTCAATAGTCAATACAACTTCTCTACTTGAATGTATCTTCAATTTAACTATAGAGAAAAACAAATCTATTTTTATTCTAGCAAATATTATCTGGAATAATACAAGCTCCCAACCGAATAAACTAAAACATGATTATGATTCAGGCACCTTATTTTCCTTTACATCTATCAGACCTCAACAGGAAATGAGGCTAAAGAAGCCAGAACCTAAACAAGGTATAAATAATAAAAGATGTACCTCGCATTGCAATTAGAACTTGTAGGTTATGAAGGCCATTTCCAGTCCCTGTGTTCCTTTATACAAGAAAAATCAGCCTTAACTTCTTAAGCCAAGAAGAAGAAGGGAGAATAAGGCATCCAAGAAAGGAGGAAAATTACCATTTCCTCCAAAGATCAGGGGCCTTACGAAGGGTGCCATCTCCGCTGCATGGGACATCACACAGAACACGATCAAATAATAACTGGGCTTGTTGATCTAGCTCCATTTTATCATAATGTTTTTTTAAGAGACATCCTGGGAAGTGTTGAGCTTCATGATTGGTGACAATAAGGTTGGCTGTGCACATCCGTTTTGTTTGGTGAATGAGAAGATTACATCTTTGGATATCTAGATCATTTGCTACAACCTAATTATTAAGCATAGACTAATTAATAAAGTTTGCACATGAAGCCTGATGAGGACAGACCATATTTACAAGACTATTTTGCTTAGAAAACAAATAAAATAACATTATGTACAGACACAAACCATTCCATCGGGCAGAGATCCTACTTTAGTTGAATGGTGTAAAATCTCAAGCAATTGAAATGTTTTTGAACCTGGCGCTGCACACACTGAATAAAAGCAATGAAATAGAAAAATAGTTAGAAGCACTAAAATTTGCATCGCGAACAAACAAAATAGCACAAAAATCGGTAAAAGTGACAAAATCCACTTCAGTACAGCACAAGTTACTTACTATCAAGTACAAAATGATTTGAATGTACATCCAAAAACAAGGGAGGTACCTGTTTAGCAAATAAACGTTTGTGTCCGCAAGTTATATTCTTGAAAGGTAAGCTAATAAAGTAAAATGCATGCACTAAGCCATCCAGCTATCTAGAACAGGAGCTAGTCCTTTTTTAAGATCATGAATAATGATAGACAAAATGTAAACTGGCCCCACCATGCTGACAGCTTCCTGTCTCGTAATATTTCCAATTTCATTTTCTAGCTTTAAGAATTCATGAAACCTGAGAGATTCACATAATAGTAAGCAGGAATTGACAAATTAGATATAAGTACTAACTTATGCATACTTTATTCGAATTAACTAAACAATACATTCTGATATAAGGCAAAAATCATAACTAAATGCAACCAACCAGTCATGTGACAGTCATAAATAAGCGAGGTCATCATAGTTAGGTAATTAACTAAACATCAAGTCATAATCATAATATATCAATATGAACTTTCGGCTGTTGCTCTGTTAATTAGAACTACATATCAATTCCAAACTAACATTGGTTCAATTCACACCACTCATGTACTAACCTCCCAAGTGTTTGATTCTTCCTGAGCTGCTTACGCGAAAAATTCGAATGCCAAGCAAGATTCTCAGGATACCATGGCAAAGGTAAAATAGCCGCTGTATCATCCCCTTCCTCAACCTATATATAACAACTCAGAACCAAAAAAAAAAGTGTCAAAGACCTTAAACACGAAAAATCCAAAGTAGCAGCATAGTTAAACAAAATTGCTGAAAATTACTTACCTCAGCCTGAAGTGAGTGCACAAAATCATTCTCTAGTTGGGACCGAATATCCGCACAAAACCGGCTACTGGAATCACCGAACAAAAGACATAATAAACTTAAGCAAGCATCAACGTAACTCGGAACTGAAGTGAACGAGTCTAGATTCAAACTTAAATGGATTTGAATATCGTAACTACGCACGTGCTATTATTTTGAAATTCTGTTACAGATAGATAATTGTTTTCAAAATCAGTTGAATTTAGTCACTGGACAGAAGGTGAAAATACAAAAGAAGTTTGAATAGAAATAAATAAATGAATACGTGGAATTGATCCTGAATGCTGCGGGCAAAGGAGTTCTGAGAAGTTGCACGAATGCTTCCCATTCTTGCGATGAGACGATTCCCTGCTCCTGAAGAAGAAAGAAGAAAATCAAAGAAATGAGAGAGAAGGAGTTACGGTATGTTACTAAGCGAAGCGTTGGTTAGGTTGGTTTACCTTGTAATAGTGATCGAAAGCGAGGTTCTGAGTAGCGAAGGGGTTGGAGAAAGGAATAGGATCTGAATCTGATCTAGGACGTTTGGAGTTCCACACATTCTCTCTGCTCTCTTGGAAATGCTTTCTTTGAGTGCGACTCTTCCCTCCTTTTCCTCTCCCCATGGCGTTGCACTTGCAGTTGCACTTTCAGTTTCAGTTTGCGAGCACAAGGCAGTGGTAGTCGATGATTCATCCCGGGTCAATTAGCGGTTAAACGCAATGGGCGTGGGCCTCTTTCTTTCAAACTCTTGTCACTCCAGCTTCCACTTCTTTGTTGACAAGTATTTGCTGCAACCCCACCATCTTGGAAATGACAAAAATGACCTTACGGGTCTATAATTAGAATTTAGAATTTTATTTTCCTTTTCCATACGATTGAGCACTGTTGTGTTGTGCTGCATTTTGCTCTCCCACGGTGGTTCCCAAATTGCATGAAGTTGTGTGTACTTGTTCAATTGCATTAGTGTAGAAGTTTCATGTCCTTGTTGGATATACTTTATCAACTCTAACATTTATATTTGTTTTATTAATGGTTTTCATGAGTTATGTTTCATTCTTTTGCAGAATGGTTAAGAATGGTTTTCAAATGAGTTTTGAGACATAAAAAAAGATTAATCCATCAATTCTATAATCTGATTTTTGATTTTTCACCAGTACCGTAAAAGTTATGAATTAGGAATAGTTTTCTATAAATCTTATGATAAATACTAAATGTTCTTACAAAATTAAAGAATGGTTTTCATATGAGTTATGTTTCATTTTTTTAAATGATTTTCATATGAGTTTTGAGACATCAAAGAAGAAGATTAATTCATATCCTATAATCTGGTTTTTGATTTTTTACCAGTACCGAATTGGGGATAGTTTTATATAGATCCTATGATAAATAAGAAATGTTCTTACAAAATCAAGCTTAAACCATTAGAAGTGGATTAAAAAAGACTTTAAAAAAATAATTTTAATCGAACTAAACTCTTAGTTAAAGAATTTTATTAATAAAACATTGAGTAAAGATCTCTTCTTATCTTTAAGTTAAAAAGAGTTTGAAACTAGCTTACTATTCGAACATAAGTAAATTATCATAACAAAATAATATTAAGATTATTATTAAGTATAATACTCTTTAATATATTGTAACAAAATTAACATTATCACACTTGTTAATCTAGTTGTAACAAAATCACCAATTATTGAAAATTGAAGATAGGAAGAGAATGATATAGTATCAATATAACATTTATTTATTGGTTAATATAATTATTGATTTTTCTTTATAATTTTAAGTTTTAATTAGGTGGGCTAAATTGTAATAAGAATGAACTAATAAAAATTACAAAAAATGATTACTAACGTTAATATGGTAGAAAATAATGAAGTTTATAGGAAGAATTGATGAAATGAGAATTAAAAATAGACTAGGAGTTAAATTTTTAGTGGACACTAACGACTATTAAATGACAATTAATTGAAAATTTATTAAACATTATTATGGTTGTCCAAAATAACAAGTAAATTTAGTCTACAGTTGTAATACAATAAATAAGATACATATATTTTAAGTAAGGTTAGATTTTCTCTTCAGAAAATTTATGAAGTTCTTAGTTATAAAAACTCAATTTTTATTTTTTGATCATGATAACTTACAATTTATCTTTTCACTTTTTTTAGTATGACACTAGTATCCTTAACTCTTGAAGTTGTTTCCAACTTAATGTATATGGCAAATAATTTATTGGCGATTTTGTTGAAGTTGTTTCCCAATTTAATGCATATGGCGAATAGTTTATTCGTGATTTTACTGCACAAAGGAAGTTGAGAAAAATAATCTAGAAAAGAGAAAGAGATAAAATAAAATTGATACGTAGAAATAAAGAAAAAATGTAATTGTGATAAAAGATAAAAGAGAGAGCATAAGAGAAATTAGCAATAAACCGAAAGTAATAAAAAAAAAGATTTAGAATCACAAAAGAAAACAATAACAAAGATATATTTTTTATTGGATACATATTTCTATATTATCCGTTCAACAATACTAAAAATAGGTTTTCCATTCCATGAGATGTCTCAATATTAATATTGTTAACTTGTCTCTTTTTAAAAAATTGTACTCATAATATTTAAGAAAGAAGGCTCTTAAAAGAATGTAAAAATAATATAAACTAAAGAAATCTATATAATTTTATTTCGTTTTTAATTAAATGAGCTAAACTGTCACAAAATTACAAGAAAAGTAATTATTCATGTTTATACAATAAAAAAATAATGTCGTTACGATAAAAAATAGTAGTAAGAAATAATGAAAGGTATAGTAAAAATTATTAAAATTGAAAATCACTAGGAGTGAAAATTAAAAACAATCCTGATGAAATTGATTAGGACTAGACATTGAAACTACTTAATAAAAATCAAATGAAAAGTTAGTAGATATTATTTTGGCTGTTAATAAGAAATAGTAAAAACTATTAAAATATCTTTTTCCATACTTTATAGTAAAAATTATTAAAACTGAAAATAAAATAAAAATCGTAATGAAAATTAATCAGGAGTAGACATTGAATCTACTTAATAAAAATCAATTGAAAATTTATTGGACAATTATAATATGTACACCTTTTGTCAAGTGAGTCAATATCTTTTTCCAGAACTCCAGAACAACTGGTTTTCTGCATCATCTAATCACTGTAGTGTATGCAATACAAGATAAAAGTAGAGAGTTAAACTCTAATTAGTTATGTCATATAATTCTGAGTCAACCAACACCTGTTATTTTAATTTCCTCTTCTACCATCACATCATAGCACTCAAATTCTTACATTCTCCAAACTTCTTTCATCTACAGAATAAGTAGAATGCATGCTAAAGCAATCTATAATTCAAAACCTGGGAACCTAGACTTTTGGGGTGCAAGCAGATCAAACCAGAGGCATGCTGTCCCAGCAAGACCTTGGAAGAGTGAGTAGCCATTGGAAGGAGCCAGAGATTTTGCATTGTCATACAAGAAGGAAGCGAATGATTTTGCTCTCTCTAAGTAAATGCTCTCCTTAGTGAGTTGGTATAGGGAAAGGAAGGCATAGGCATTTCCAGATACCCCATCTGCAAGTCCCACCTTCTTCACCAATCCACTTTTCCACACAACTTCCCCTGCTTCTATTGCAGCATCTCGAAGTTCTCTGTCATTAGGAAACACCTGCAAATACACACACCCAAATTTGTGTCATCTATCATCCATTTACACTGATACTTGAAGCACCAGTTCTGCAATGTGCCTGTCTAATGATATCTGAAAGGAAAGAAGTTGCTTCAGAGTAGCATTTTCTTTTTTCCTTCTGACAAAACATACATAAATTTTCAAGTATTTTTACTGATTTTCTTTCTATTAGTATATGTGAATCTTTAATGTAAACTTTTATAATAGATCTCAGTAAGACGAAACACTAATTTTTATTAGAAAAAAGCTTCAAAAGGACTACTAGAACCACATCAAATTTTTTTGTCTCTAATGACATTGTTGTTTCTTACAAGGAAAAACCTAGTACAATAATTTATGATTTGACTTAGGTAACTTGGGGGGCAACATATCTCACCATTAAGCAACAGTTATCTAGCTAAAACTTGCATAGGTGCTCATTAAGTACTAAGTATTCAAGTAAGGGTCTTGCTGACACTGGTCTAGGGAAATTTGTTTGTAAATCAAAAAGGAGTGTATTGCTACACTTTCCTCATTTAATTCTTTAAGGGTAGCAGGTAGTATTTTTTCCAAATTTTAATGTTAATTAAAAACCAGCACAGACACACAAGTAATGAGCAAGTTGTCTTGAAAAAACACTTTTCAGACACAGTATCATGAAGAATATCAGAATGGTTTGTCTTACTTGTGCTGCTTTGGACAAAGTAATGGCCATGCCAGTTGCACCATGGCCCCATTGCACTAACTTATCCCTCGGATTCCCTTCACTGGAGGGGTAGTTGCCACTGTGAGGAAAACGCTTACTCATGAGGTACCTCAAAGTTCCCTTGACATCCTCAGCATCCTCACTAGGAAGTGGAAAATGAAGCAGCACATGAAGGATACCAGCAAGGCCATTTGCTGCACCAAGGTACCTGGTTCCATGCCATCTATACATCAATGGACAGTCTTTAATATCAGATGCTCCTGCTCTACCACCAGCCAACACTGCATCAATAATAGGTATAAGAATGTCCTTTGGCACTGCATCTTCTCCTAAGTGCTTGTTTAGGAATAATGCACCCCACAAGAATCCAGCACGTCCATACAGAAGATCATATGACATTCCAAAACCACCTTCCTCTGGTCCTACTGGTAGGGCTTTCTCTTTTGCCACCTGTGCAATAATCCCATCATAATAGAAATAAAAAATGCGACGAGTTTTTCTTAAGACTAACAAGATAAAAAACCGTAATAAATATTTTTCAAGAATATTTTATTCATACTTCACAAAAAATATATATCATTCCCTCCTCCGTTTACCACAATCAATTAATATGTCGTTTTTTAAAACCAAATTACCAAAATAATAAGCATTGTTGTTAGAGAATAAATGTTTAATGGAAAGTAATTTGAGAGGAAAAACTGCTTTATTGAATTCGCAATACCTCGGCTATATGTAGCCTTATTACAAATTCAAAGATAAAAACAATAACAGTCCCATAAAAATAGGGATTTATTAAAGAAACTTAAACAACTCGAGTTAATCCTAACAATTGTTCTTTCCGTAAGTAGTTTAAAGTTCGTTCTTTCACACATGTTAAGAATAACCATATATACAAAATTTAAAAAATAATTTAAGAAAAGAACCTAATAATATGGTAAATATATTTTTAAATCATTTTAAAAATAAACTTACTTTTACGATAACTGCACCCCTTCGTACATTATTCATATGTATCCACATTTAAATGCGATTTATTTCAAAAGAACCATAAATACCTCTCTATTTTACTCTTTCAATAAATGAACCATTTTAAGATATAGTAATTAATTTAAAGACGAATTTTGAAATATAAAATTAATGCTTCAATAAAAAGTGAAAACATCATTAAAAACTGTAGTTATTTTGGAGATAGTTTTCTTCATTTCCACATACTAAAAATTAGATCTAAAAATTAGATGAGAAGTAAAGAACCTGTAAATAGAAACGGAAATTTTCTACAATTTTGAAAGTTTAAGAAAAAAAAAAAAAAGCAACAGTAGTGAATGTTGTCGTTAGTGAATGCCACCCGATGTCTGAATACTCAGTTGTATAGATGAAGTAACCATGAAACCTAGGCTTGAAAAAGTTGGGTAGATGAAAACCAGGTTTGAAAAAAAAAAATCCTAGTGCAGATCCTTCTTCGACATATATGAAAGCGCTTCTTTTAGATTGTAGCTTTTATAAGTGAACAATATGAACCAAGAATCACTTCATGAAGTGTACAAACAAATTCGTCAAAAAATGATGTACGTGGCAACGTGGCCCTTGAAAAAACAGAGACAATGAATTTGGTGCATTTTCATTTTCATGATTTACCTCAATGAACAGAGCCAAAAACAAGTCTCGCTTTCCAAAGTCCCCCATGTAATTGGCAACGACGGCTCCAAGCGAATAAACGCCTCCACTACCGCATAAAAAAGTCACGTGTCTGTAACAAAAAAGTAGTGTCTATTACGTTAGAAAAGTATACCAAAAATATCAACGATAAGAAGACCCACGTTGTTACCGTGTACCTTAAAAGAAAGTTAACTATCGTTTTCTTTAAGAAAAAAATTGTACGAGCTAACTTAAAACATATTTAAAAATGCAGTATTAGAATCTCCAGTGTTTGGCATTTGGTCACCCATACATTCTCATATCTTACTGAATTACCACAATCGAATCTCGTGAAATTGCCTGAAACTAACGCCAAACTTGCCATCCTTATAATTTCAAGAGAAAACACGACATCGAAAAAAGAATCAAACTTTACACCCACCCAAGATTCCATGGATTAGTTTACATCTTCATTTTGCTGTTATTTAACTACAGTTAATCATACTTTATTTTACTAACTTATAATCTAATTCTAAAATCTAAATCGCACTACCAAATTTTTTATTTTGTTTAAAAGTTACGCGCCCTAACTAACCATTTACTTCCCAAGAGCTGCTTAATTTGTTGGAAATATCTTAAAAATGATTAGGGAAATGCTAATCCTTTTTTTATTGATTAGTTTCTGTATATTATCAATTTATAAAAAAGAAAAGAGTGCTGGAAATTTTCAATAAATTTTAATTAATTTAGTATTAAAAAATAGTGGAGTTAAAATTAGTCAGTCATGAATCAGTTTTTTCGATAGAGGATAATTAATGTCATAAAAAATGGCCATTTTAAAATAGTTTTTAATATATATATATATATATATATATATATATATATATATATATATATATATATTGAAAAATTAAGGAAAACTTAAATATTTATAGAATACTAGCATAATATAAATATTTTTTCTTAGAATTCCACCATGGATAAACATCAACATCTTATGTATTGAAGATACCTGAGGGAGGCACGTGCAGCGGTGACACACGTGTCAACGATATCTCTGCATAACAGCAAATCGTTCCGGCTACCGGTAACCTCGTACGACCGCAAACAAGTGAAGGCAGTACCCAACAGTCCCGAATACACCGTCGGATCAACAACCTGGTCTCTCCGGTTCCAAGTTTCCTCCACAACCTGTTCGTACCCATATTTTCACCTCTTTTAAGGTTCACGCTCAACTCTAGCAACTTCTAGATCCTTCTGTATAAACAGAGAAAAAAAAAAGGAAAAAAAGAAGAAGAACCTTCTCCTTGAGGGAATTTGCTGCTCTCAAGAATGTTTCATCGGGAAGCGAAAGGTTTGCAGCCGTCAGATTCACGCTTTCGGTAACCAAATCAGAGGATTCGCGTTTGGCCTTTTCGCTTCCACCTTCGATTACTGACGATGTCATTGTCTGAAAACTGAACTCCAAAAGGAAAGAAAGAGTGAGGTGCTGTTAAGTGTCGGCAAGTAACAAGACAAGAGTATATCTACAACACAATCGAGGCACTAAAACACGATCCTATTTATTATCGCTTGTTGCTACTGCTCAGACATATTCCTCAGCAGCTTAAGGAAGGTGCAAACGTGTCCAGCAGAAGTTAAATGCGGTGGCGGTGTATGAGACACGGTACACCCGCAGGCCACGTTTGCAACTTTTGTCCTTATGGTTTTAGCTAGAAACATTAAAGAACATGCGAATCACATGCTGTTCTGGATAAGATATGTCTTCCACCAACGTATGGATGTGGGCCGCAAAATGTTCAGAAACCGTGTCCGTGTCCCATCATATATTTAATTTGTAATTGAAAGTTAAAATTCAAAACCCTAATTGTTAAGAAAACCAATGGGAGCTTACCATGGATTTGGTCCGTTTTTCCCATGGTACACAATATATTCTATTCTATGGCCTTTATATGGTGGACTATGAAAGTCTCAACGTGATTAATCCCAGTTTAATGTCTAATCAAGGTGTAAATCATCACAAGTTTAATATAAAGAAATGGACATGATATAAACCTGACAAATATATTATACCGCGTTTCAGAATATTTTATTTTAAATATTCCTACCGTTTACTTTTACAATAATAATATTCTCTTAAGCACAATTTTCCTACCCTAATCCTTGTTACCGCGGAATGAAATATAAAGCTATACCTTTGTTTAATTTCATTTTATATTTATTTGAAACGAGTCTTACTTATAAATGGTGATGAAAGTATATGAAAATAATCAAGTATATGCACGTAATCTATTTTTACTATGTTTTTCTCTCTTATGTTTACGTAGTAGTAACATTCTTATATCTTTCCAAGTTGTTATATTTTTATAAGATATATCCATTGTTTTTATAAGATATTCACAATAATTCTATGGTTGATTTTGGTAGTTTGCAAAATTCATCTTAATAATTCACAAAATGTAACAACTGATAAGAATATAAACTCTACCATTGTGGTCGAATTCCGTCAGCTGAAAATTCAGTCACCAAAATCTCATTCACGTGTTCCTCGGGTTTATGGAGGGTACAATATTTAATATGCCTTTGTTAACTTTATAATTTCAAATAAATTTTAACTAATAGTGAAATATATATTCAAAAGAAAATATTAAAAAGTATGTTGTTAGTTTCTATGTTTTATATTATCATGTATAATAATTTTGTCAAACTTTATGGCATCCAGTGGTACTGTAAGATTGATTTAAAAAAAATAATTAAATGATGATGCAGTTTCTATATGCCAATTGTATATAAAAAAATAATTCTTAAAAAACAATTTTTTTTTAATTTCAACAAAAAAATGAAGTATTTTTTAATTGGATAAATCAAGTGAATTTAATAAAAACAACCTTAATTTTTTTTACTATTTGTAATAATTAAAATTTAAAAATACTGCTCTAAAGAACATGATCAATAGATAGTTAATACAGTTGAGCACATCACAAACCTGAGTTATTAAACAAAATCGTTAGTCTTATTCAATATTTTGAGAAAATGATGACAGTAAGTGGTCCCTATATTTTTTTTTCAAAGTTGTTATTTGTGTGTGCCCGATATATACATTAGCTACAAAATAACTAATAAGTTCTTGTGGTTTTTTATTTTTTCCACCATACCCGTCCACTCTAATTATTATTCTTTTTTATATTTTTAATCTGTAGAAAAAATTGTCAACTCAATAAAACAAAGCTAATCTATAATTTATAAAGAAAAAAATATCTTAAAACCTAACTTTTTAATTTACAGCTTTTTAACAACTCTAAATAATAATAAAATATTAAATTAAATTACTTAATTAAAATATAAATTAAATTATTAAATAAAAAATTAATAAATTCAATTGTAAAGGAGTATAATTTGAGCGGATGTGAACTTATCATAATTCGTTTCTATATTGTATTAGCTAACATTTCATAGAAAATTTTTTATTTAATTAAAAATTATATCTTTAAAAATATTATTTCTCTCGAATATTTTGTTACAAGATTTATAAAATATATAATATACTTTATTCAATATTATTTTTTATGGTCTATTTTAGAGTATTTAAATAACTTTAAACTATTGTAAGAATCTTTTATTTTTTTCTAAACTATTTGAAAAAGTAATTCCCTCCATTTAGTGTTTGAATCACGTCTAAATTTCTTCCATCTATTGTTGCATCAAGCTATAACCATGAAACATAAATTTTTACACTAGCCTTTGTATTAGGGAATTTAAACATTATGATGTAATCTCAGGTTAAATTATATGAAATTTTTATATTTTACATTAATTTCTAAATGATATGTAACATTTTACATACAAGAATTCTTTACACACAAGAAAAAAAAAAGTAAAATCCATTCTTTACAAAACATGAAATAAAAAATTGATCTAAAAATATCTAAAACTTTAGAAATTATTAAAAAAAACTTGAAATTAAAACATTATTAACATTGTACTCTAATTAACTTATCAATTAATTTTTACACGAAATAAATGTTACGTCTGTAAATGTTCTTCCATGGATGGTTCTTTTCGATGATTATGGTAATTTCTTCTTCGTATAAGGTCGCCAAATCTTCTCAGCAAAGCTCTTCTTTTTCTTGAGTTCCTATCACCTTCAGTATCATCAAAATGAGATTCCTCAAGATGGTCAAAATCATCAGGTATATCCATATCTTGACGTGATTCGGAATCTGATGAATCCACTTCATCAAATATTGAACCCCTTAATGTATCATCGTCAATGTCCTTAGTATCCTTAGTGTCCTTATTAACTTCTTCGTTTCCAATCTTGTTATGTTGTTGCTTATGGCTATGAGGTGTTATCATTTCCTTCAAATTAAGACTAAAAGTTTTATTTAGGCTCTTAGATTCTTTATGCTCCCTGTTATCCATAGAGTAATTGTTATGAGCCCTTGTTTTTCTTCCTGGCTCCTTATTATTATTATTATTATCCTCTTTGCCATTTTCTTTTCCAGATGGTTTCTCAATATCTTCATTTCTAAAATCCTTTATTGATGATTCTGAGAGCATACGTTTCAACTCTTTGATATTCTCAAAGGACGCAAGTTCATGGATTTTCAACATCTCATTCTCATGGGCAAGTATATTAAGACTATCGTGTAATTTGGTATTTTCAGCCTTTGCAATCTCTGCACCTTCTTTTGCAACATTAGCTTCATTCAAGGCTTGTTTAAGTATATCACGTAACTTTTGATTTTCTTCCTTTGAAATTTTTATCTTATTCTCAGCCTCTTTTAAAGCCTCAAGGACATCAGCAGTTTCTTGTTTTGCAAGCAACCTTTCCTCTTCAGCTCTTCTAATGCAATTCACAAGCTCAATTTCTTTCTCATTCCATGCTAAAAGGGACTCTTCAGCTTCTGATCTCAACCTCTCAACTGTATTTTTGTTCTTATCAGCTTCTTTCCTCGTTACTTCAAGAATCTCCTTATACCTTTCTTCTGTGGTTCCTAACATTAGTCTCCAACGCTCAGCATCCTCTTTTGTGTGCTCTAGTTCTACCTGGCTTAAGGTTAGTTTTGCCTTTACTTGGTTGGCTTCTGTTGCCACTTCTTTTAATGCAAATGCCAAATCATCCATGGCCTTCTTGCTATTCTCTTCTGCTTCAGTTGCTAACTTCAATTCAGATTTAACTCTGATTAGTTCTTCAAACAGGATTTTGAGCTTCTCGGAAAGTTCCTCGCCATTGAACATCTCTTTTTCTAGCTCAGCTTCAATTTCCATACCCTCTCCACTTTCCATTGATGGAAAGTGATTTTCTGTCTCTACAAAAGAAAACCAAAGACTCCATAAAAATCAATGATAAAAGTTGCTCTTCCGAAAGGGAGTCATAAAAAATTATTAAAAGAACATATAAAGCTTTTCGTACTAGCTAGTCTTGATTCAATTTAAATTTTATCTTATAGTTTACCTTGAACCCCAGAGAAATTTTTTAAATTCATGAATCACATTGAAAATATTTCTCAAAATTTTCTTATGAATTATTTTATCATTATTCATTACCTGGAATTTGAAAGGTTTGGCTGGCACTTAATTGAACTGTCATTAATTTTTCTTCAAGAGAAGTTATCTCAAGCTTGGACTCTTCAAGGAGAATCTTGTTCTGCTCCAGTTGTTTTGTTTGCATTACCAATGTGTCAAACAAATTTGCTTCTGATTCCTTTGTCTTGTTTAGTTCAATCTCCAATTCTTGAATTCTCCTTTTATAATCAGACAATAAGGTCATTGCATTATCCTCAGATGATCTAAGATTGTCCATCTCATTTCTCATGTTGTCCAATAAGACGTCTTTCTCTGACAATTTTTTGTTTGAGGATTCTTTAACACTTAATTGATTTTCTATTAAATGTGGCTCCGAATTTGATCTCTTGTTGGCTAATGTTTCATCAACCCTCACATTAGTCTTCTCCGCAATCCTTTTCATTTGTCTTAGCTCATTGAAGGCTTGACCTCTTTCTTGCTCATCTTTTCTCATTTGCTCCCCCATTCGCTTCATTTTCATATCATATTGTCTCATGTAAGGTTGTTCTTGCATCTTCCCTTGTCAATTTATTGATCACCAACTATCCTTTTCAAAAACAATTAACATACTTAGAAAAAAATCAAAACAATAGGAAACATGTACGCATTGTAATGTATAGTGAAAGAAAACATCTTTTCAACAATCATCAACTTGCATAAAATAACAAATAGGAGAAAAGAAATGGGTACACGTAATTACAATCATAATTACAATTTCAAGTACTTCACGTTGATGATTTTCCCAACTTCAAACTGAATTTAGTGCATGAAACAAACTTTGAGATCCTTGAAAAATATCCTTTAACAACAATGCAAGGAAAATGGTGAATGTAAATAGGACATTTAGAATATCACAAGTGAATGTTTGGTGTGGATAATTCTACATAGAAGGATTCTATTATTAGATAGTAAGAAAATAATACCGAAAAATCATAAGAAAAGAACGTAAAAGGAGGTTTAGTTATAAACATGCGAGGTTAACGGGGTTACCATAAATATAAAATTCATAAATAATAATAGATTTGTTATTGAACGGTGCATGAAGATGAGAAGGAGTACTAGAATTTGATAAAATTATTTGCCCAACATAAAACGTGATTTTAGTTTAACCAATCGTTGTCTTATATTAAGAATTATAAGAAATTAAAATTAAACAATTTCATGATTTTCTTCATCTAAAATATGACTTTCTTTTCTTACAAAACATATTAATATATTATTGTAGGTTACAAGAAAATTATTTTGTACTTACTCCACCATTCGCCATCATATATAAAAGAATATTTTAGTAATATAGTTTTTAAAAATTCTTTCTTTTAACATACCATTGAGAGAATTATTATATAGTATTAAACTTATAATAGGAACTTAAAAAAGGTGATAGCATATATATATTAAGTTGAGTGATAACTAAAAAATAAGAAAAAGTTTTTGACATGACTAATATCTTGCATTAAAATAAGAATATGTACATGTAGTACTTTAGTGACTTTTTCTCTATAAATGTTTGTCCTAATATTCGAATGAGATGCTCCTTCATGACATGGTTTGATATAAGAATTTAGGAATCGTTTGTTAGTTAAAAATAGAAAGAAAAATATATCTTTAAAGAAAGTTAATAAAAGAATTGTAATTTTATCATTTTGCAATAAATAGATAACACTATGAGGTGAACAATTAGCTTAAACAAACTGGACTCTTATCAATCTCTGTAGTTAAATGCATGAAAAAAAATCACATGGATATAGCGAATTTGAAATGTATGATTAAGTTGAAGTAAGATCTCTCTATAAGTACATATAGATTAAAAAAATTATCTAAGAGCTAATTCGAAAAATCAGCAATTCTGCCACAACATTATGAACTTTGAATGAAAGTCATGTTATGTAGTACAAAAGCAATATAGCACCATCCTTATAGAGATACAAGCTCAAACAGGTAATAAGAATGTAAAGTAATATTAGTAATGCCATCTAGTGTCTTTTTCTATTTACTTTTTTTAATTAAGAAAAAAAAATCTTATAATTATAACATGTATCAATTTATCTTTCCCCCTGAAAGAAATTATTGTGTGAACAAAGATTATCATGGCTTTATAATCCCAACCAATATTAACAAAACCAATTTCAATAGTTTCTTTCGGGAAACATTTTTAACATTTTTTTTTACAATAGACATTAAAGTCGATTTCTTCGTTATAGCCTAACTAATCGAGAATTATAATTTTTCATTTTCATTTTCATGAATGTATTCTATGAATTAGAGTAGTCTATTAAAGAGGTAGTGGAAAAATTGCTTGCCTCATGGTTTAAAGACAAGTCACGAATCTCTCTTTATTTTTAGTATATTTTATCTAGATTATGATTAAAATCCAGATAGTTTAATATGGAAGAGTCTAAAATTATTAAAGATAATTTATAATACAGTTCGATGATAATAAATAATACTAAGTATTATTCATTATTTATTTATTTTATCATTATTATTATTATTATTACATGTACACACGTGTGTGCTTTTAATTATTAAGATGAATTAAAACATTGGTTATTTATTATTACATATTCAAAAAATATATATATTTTTATTGAGAAATCTTGTAATATTCTTCAAGTTACACTTTAGTGAGGAGTCATTTATTGTATAATCTCAATAAAAGTTTCCCCTTATGTTGATACTATTTTTCTCTTCAATTAGAAGTAATAAACAAACAATATTTGTTGTCCTTAGTTTTACAAAGAAATTGTAGAAGTATTTATTTACATTGAATACTTTATTGTAACCCTTTTAAAATTAGTGGAACTCTTTTAAAAAATATTAAAAAAATTAGAATGGCCTAAAAGTATAAATAGACCATATTTTGTGTCCTTATTAATTAGGCAATATGTCATTAGACAAACTAACTGAGAAAAAAAAAATTGAAGTATTGTTCGACACCTTTTCTAAAATCTGTATCTTAGTTCAAACATAATCAAATTTCAACAACTTGTTATGAACATTCAATTAAGTTCGAGATAACACAATCTAGGGATACAAAATAATGAATTCATTTAATGAATTTTTGGTTAAGGTCCAAAAACCACATTTATGTTATGAAGTTGGCTTGAGGGAGTGGATTCACAAACATGTTAAATATATGATGCTACTGTACCTATTGTTCAGATATGGAAAGGGAAATTCATAAATCCAAGAAAAAGTGTTCTGAATATGGATTTCTAAAGGCTGATCTTGACATCGCTACCCCTCTGATATAGCTTTGGATGAGAAATTGATTTTGCTATCAACCATAAAAGTTGAGAAATAATACTATATGGCCTTTTTTGATGAAAACTCTTTTGGGAGCTAACTCTATTGTTAAACTTTTTACAAGTATGTACTCGAGTCCAGTTAAATCACATTTAGATATATTTATTTGTTTCGGACTTTTTTGTGTTCTTTTATTATTCGCATCCTAACTTAAATCAAATTAAATTTAAATTCAATTACTGGTTTTGAAATGCTTTAAAAAAAGGTAGAATTTCAACATACTTTTTAACTTCTTAAAAAAAATACTATATTATATAATATTTAAATAACTAAATACTTCAAAATTACAAATCAGAAACTCAGATTAAACCTAATTTCAAAGAAACATCAATTTTTCGATTAAATTGACTGAAATTTGACATAATTTTCAAGAAAACTCTTCATTATAATGCAACCCGATGAACTCCTTAATTAAAAAAGAACAACACAGTCAATATACAAGACAAACCGAGAACCATAAGATCTGTTTACCTAAGACATCTAGGCAAGATTTTTAGAGTGAAGTCTGTCAAAAACAAATCAGACAGATCCATCAGGGTGTCTGTTCTTTTTTAAGTGATCAGGCCTCACAACTGCCTGAGGTTGACTTATTCATTCATCCTTGGAATGAACATGCAATGAAACTGAATTTAATCAACACCATAGACCTCTAACCTCAGTGAATCCAAATCCAATGCAAACCCCTTTATGCAGGTATACCATAAATGCTAGTTGTTGCAAATAATCAGTTATTAAGGGAGCAATGTGAATGATGATAACGAGCATAAGACTTGGATCAAAATCCCAAACAGAATCCCACGAGCACAGAAAACTTAATTTAGAGCAGATTAGAAGGCAACTGAAGGTTGTCCAATACAATTCCCACATGGCTGCACAATCCCGTGAAAACGAAACATTGACAGACCCATATGTCCAAAAATCAATTACAAGCCAATTCCATAAAGACAGTCACCGCCTTTAAAAGTATTTGCCTATTTCACAATTAATGCGACTACGAGTAAACACCTAATCCCTAACAACCTATCCTCGGAATAAAACGAAATTTGAATAACAAAACACCATCTGCAGCCACTCGTTTTCCCAACTACTAACCTACCACCTCAGGCACGCTCACCACGAATCCTTCGAGCCAGCTGAATGTCTTTGGGCATAATAGTTACACGCTTAGCATGAATGGCACATAGGTTAGTATCCTCAAAGAGTCCAACAAGGTATGCCTCAGCCGCTTCTTGCAATGCAAGCACGGCGTGGCTCTGGAAACGCAGATCCGTCTGCAACCACAGCACAATTCCAATTCATTGTTAAAAGATAACATTTAAACTCAGATTAAGGCCAAATATTAATGACAAAAGTACTCAAAAACACGTTTTAAAGATAAAAGTACTTGTATTTGTAAAAAGAGAGATGAAAAAAAAAATACTTATCCCTATACCCAAGCTACTACAAATTAATTTACAAATAAAGTAAATTATTTTATTGCTTAAGAAGAATCTTTTTTCAGTTTTCTCATTTTCTTCTAATGAGAGTAATCCCAGAAAAGTTTATCTCGACAGGACGTAAACAATTACAACGCATCAATACCTTGAAGTCCTGAGCAATTTCACGAACCAACCTCTGGAAGGGGAGTTTCCTGATCAGAAGCTCGGTACTCTTCTGGTATTTCCTAATCTCACTGTTTCAAGAAGCAATTTCATTAGAGTTCATACTCAGACAAGAAGAAATGACAAGAAAAGAAGAATTAAAATCACAAAACACCAAGAAAAGAAAAAGAATCACACCCACCGCAGAGCAACAGTACCAGGACGATAACGATGTGGTTTCTTGACTCCTCCAGTGGTTGGTGCAGACTTACGTGCAGCCTACAACACGGGACCAAACATTAATGCTATGAGATATAGTTTAAACCACAAGATCAAATCAAGAAGAACAGTTATTGAGATTTTTCAACGAACCTTAGTTGCAAGCTGCTTCCTAGGAGCCTTTCCTCCCGTTGACTTACGAGCAGTTTGCTTCGTACGGGCCATCTATGCACACAAAGCCAAACAAAAATTCAGAAAAGAAAACAATTGGACCTTTCTTGCCATTGCTAAGGGGTAATATAACCTTCAAAACTTTGTCCGAGTTTAATTAAGCAAAAAGAAATATAATTAACAGTCTAATTCTATATCCAAAGATATACGAAACCCTAAGAAAAGAATGAAAGAAGAAAAAGATTTGAACGCTCCGCGTTCAAATTAAAGAGGTTAATAAGGAAAAAAAGAAATATGCAAAACCCAAATTGAAGAAGTAAACTAACCTCGAAGGACTCTGGTTCTTCTCCAAAAGAGCAGCTGAATCAAGGGGAAAAGAATCTAAAACTCTCTGTCTGACGGAGGTGCAGGCCTATATATAGCATACTACTGGTAGCGTTTGTCAGTGATCGAACGGATACGATTCATTATCCGTGTGTTTTTTTTTGTTTCAAATCGTACGGTTTATCAAGTGTCAAACTGTGTTTTCTCAAATTAAATAAACGGCTACGATGTCATTTCAAACACCAAATACGGATCGCGAAGTCTAATTGTCCAACTCTCATTGGTTACTTTGTTGTTGCCTTTCCTACTATCTCTTCCTGCTTTAAAATAAAAATCCTTAATGTGAAAATATTATGCATTTTCCGCAATTTATTATTATATAGTATTTTATATAAAAATAAAATTAATTGTTAAATAGATGCATTAAATGAATGGTTGTCAAAACCATCAAAATACCCATGGTATCCCTATTTGTTGTTACTTCATAAAATTAATCTGTTTATAAATACTCTCTGACCATAGTTTAAAATTTAATCATTCACACTTAATAAATATAAATTACTCTGACGATAATTTTAAACTTCATTAAGCGAAAACTTTACCTTACGGTCATAGAGTATTGCATATAATGCAAATACTCAATGTAAAATTTGAACTTTAATTATTTACAAAATATCGTGCCGAAAACAACATTTCAAATTAAATGTTAAAAATTCAGCATCCCTCCACAATTAGGGAAATCCCAAAATAATACAGAATTTCAAACATAAGTTTGATTTCCCTCTAAACGTAAAAAGCCTAGATCGCCCTTTTGGTAATCAAATTCATCAGATACCCGATTACACAATTGTTTTAATAAACCGCTTATAAATACACATTGCGAGCTTCAGGATGCTGGAAATGAACAAATAATAAACAGATTTCCGAAAAAACAAACATATTCCGAAAAACAAACACCATAAACCAGATTTAGACCTACATTAGATAGCAACAGAATGTTGACCAATACATTTCCAAAACGTAGATGCGACATACGGTAAAAAGAAATAACAAGAGAAAGAAAAATCAATTAGAATCTCTAACAATTAGCCTTTCTCAGACCAACTATATAATTTTGCCTATCACAATTAATACAAGAACCCAGAAAAAAAGCTATTTTCCTTAGCAACCTATAAGGTTTCAATCAATCTGAGTAACAACATTATCTGCAGCTACCAATCCGCCCTTTCACCAAACATACAACCTCAAGCACGTTCACCACGAATCCTTCTTGCCAGCTGGATATCCTTGGGCATGATAGTCACACGCTTAGCATGAATGGCACACAAGTTGGTGTCTTCGAAGAGCCCAACAAGATATGCCTCGGCAGCCTCTTGCAAAGCTAGAACAGCATGGCTCTGGAAACGAAGATCAGTCTGAAAACATAACATTATAAATTAGATATTATTGTCACTTTACACAAATAATCAATTAATCAAACAGTGACTGTAACAACAATTACAACACATCAATACCTTGAAATCCTGAGCAATTTCACGAACCAGCCGCTGGAAGGGGAGTTTCCTGATCAGAAGCTCGGTACTCTTCTGGTATTTCCTAATCTCACTGTTTCAAGAGGCAATTATTATTAGAGATAACCAACCACGAAGAGATTTCAATAAAAAAAAAATCAAATAACACCCAAAACACTCACCGAAGAGCAACGGTACCGGGACGATAACGATGTGGCTTCTTCACACCACCAGTGGTTGGCGCAGACTTGCGTGCAGCCTACAACAAACGGGGAAAACATCAAACTTTTAATCAATCAATCAAAAACACAAGATGAAGTTGAAGACCAACTAATTATTGTTTTAGCAACACGATTCAAAACAAAATACCTTGGTAGCAAGTTGCTTCCTGGGAGCTTTTCCACCAGTTGATTTACGAGCAGTTTGCTTTGTACGGGCCATCTGTTCACATTAAACATACATTAAAAAATGAATGTTATGTCGGATAATTGAAGATCATGCTGCGACTTATTATACTCCAAAAAGACAGAGTTATCAAATAGTTTAAGGGTTTCAGTTCGCCATTGAAACAGAACCGTGTATATAACTCTAACTGACTATGTGAACGAATCAAAGAACTGGAACATCATAGACCCTAATTTGAACACAAATTATTCAAGCGAGGACTTCCAAGCTTGAATCCTGGAGTCATTTTACAAACCCTAAATTTGACTCAAACTCTGAATCAATCTAATACAATAAACCCAAGTCAGGTTAGAAAGGGGGAAAACAAAACCCTAACCAATTCCAGAACCAAAATAAATTAAATGTAAACACAGACGCAAAAAAATAAAAACTAACCTTGCAGGAATTCGGTTGAAGAGAAGAATGCAAAGGTTCTACAAGGTTGGAATGACAGGGCTATATATAGCATGAAGTTGGAGAGATTGCAAAATGATCGGACGGGTATAAATGAGCGTGCGAGTGTTTTTGGCCGTTACAGATCTGACGGCTGGTGATGCTTGGAAGTGTGTTTTCTTTAATTTGAATTAGCAGATGTGATGCCATTTGGGAGTGAAGACACGGATCGTGAAGTCTAATTGCTGGCTTCCTATTGGTTGCATCCACTGACTAGTTGTAGCCACGTTGACTGCGTAATCTGCAAGCCTATTCAAATCCGAACAACGGTCATTTTTTTTTTTGGTATAGGTCCATCAATTTTTTATTTTTTCTTGTATAACTTTCAGATTTCAAAACATTCATTTTTTTTTTGGGTATAGGTCCATCAATTTTTTATTTTTTCTTGTGTAACTTTCAGATTTCAAAACATTTACACTACTAACAAATTATTGAAATTGTCCTTTAGACAGTAAGGAGACGTTTGGTTCAAACGACCGGAAATATGTGAAGATGGAAGTGTGGGGAAGATCGCATACCCCGAGAAATAAAAAATTAATAAAATTACGAGATAAACTTTTTTTTTTTTTTATAACTGAAAGGATTTGTGAGGAAAGATAAGTGGATATAATAAATATATATTATAACAAATATATTATTACATTAAATATATATTATATTTTTTATTTAATTAATTCTTATTATGAATTTAGTTATATTTATATTATAATGAATATATATAATTAATTATATAATATAACGTAATAATAATAATTTGATATAATTATCAAATAATAATAATAAATTTATAAAAAAATAATAATAATATTATAATTATAATAAAATATTTAATAATATTAATATTAAAAACTAAAAATAATAATATAATGAAAATAATAAAATAATAATAAAATAATAATAATAATAAAAATAAAAAGTAACAATATTATTAATATTAATAATAATAATTATAATTTAATCACATCATTCACAAATTCTCATAAACTTTTTTTTTATTTATCACATTTTTTTAAATTCAAAAATATATACTTTTATCTCATATCATCTCTTTTTTATTTTATCAAATTCATCATCTAATCTAAATACAACAATTAACTATTTTGATTAACTTTAAAATATCAACCCTTCTCGTGTAATATAGAAAATGTGATTATTCATTATTAATTTAATTCAAATTAATATATATATATATATATATATATATATATATATATATATATATATATATTACAGTTGTAATTTAAATTAATTATGTTTCTAGTAAAATTTCAAATAAATAGATCATAACTTATAATTGATAAAATATTTAAGTGAGATTATCCCTTAGGTATGCAAATTAAAATATCTATCCTGTAACATCTCAATAACTATTATCATCACACTTTTAATAGGTTATAAACTTGATAGATAAGAAGTTTATAAAAGTAGTAACCACAAAAAGAAAATAATATTTAGTTCTTCATAAAAAAATGCATACAAAAAAAATCATTTGAGAAAGTGCACACTAAGAAAATAAACAGAGTGAAATAACTAATATTAGATGCTCTTTGTGTATGTAAACTGTAAGAAAAATAAAATAGAAAAGGAGGGAAAAACTTATAATTCCATACGTTTGTCAGATATTGAATCAAATAATAAATGGATCCCTGAAAAATAAAAATAAAAAATCCTTATTCATTTGTTAATTCCTCGTGATTAAATATATATAAACATTTTAATATTAAAAAAAGTTTTAAAAGAAGTAAAGGAAAATAATTATCTTTATTTAAAAGTTAGAAACTGTAACTAAAAATGATTTTGTTTTCTTTTATTAATATAGATCTTAGAAATTTAAATGCCAAAACCAACAAAAATGAAAAAAAAATACACAGCTAAAGATTACAAAAAAAAAAAAAAAAAAAAAAAAAAAAAAAAAAAAAAAAAAAAAAAAAAAAAAAAAAAAAAAAAAAAAAAAAAAAAAAAAAAAAAAAAAAAAAAAAAAAACATATACCCAACAGTTGAACTTATCTTATGTTAAGATTAAACCTAACAGTTTAAGTATCAATTGTTGTTTGGATTTCTAATCTATTTCAAAACTTGTATATTAATATAACTAAACAACAGCCAAAAGCATTGATAAGAAACAACATTTTATTGACTTTTTATTCACCAAATTAACTTTTACAACTTAAAATTACAATTTACAAGAAAATAAAGTTTCCCCTACCGAATATTTAATTTATTCAAATAAAAAATAAAACTTAAATATAATACTATAACTTTGGTCAGTACTACTTTTTTAACAATAATTGAAATTTTATTTAAATGAACTTTATTAAATAATATCACTTAATCAAAACCGATTGAAAAAAATGCTTATTGTTCTCCAGTTTTTGCTTAAATGAATTATGATATAGTATTACCAATATATATTATTATAACCAATTCATTATAAGCATGTAATTGCATGGAACGAGGTGACTTGGTGATTAAAAAATATTTTGTGTGCAATCATCTGCGCATACCAACCAAATTGTAAACAGTTTTAATTAAAAACTGATTAAGTGGGCGGGTAAGTATGTGATATCATATGCCACTTTGCTGGAAGTTTGAATAATGACTTCGTCAAAAAAGGAAAAAATCTTCTGTCTATTTTGTAATACTTGTAATTTGGTCAATTTCTTCAAGCTATTGGCTATAACAGCTTCAGTTTTGAATTAATCACCAGATAATCGATATAGTTTACTTATTAAAGACTAGAGTAAAAAAAACTCAATAGTAGTGGATGAACAAAGTATATGTGATTGAATTGAAAATAACAGACAAAATTTAAAATTAAAATGTACATTATTAGATTTTCATTGTGATGAACTATATATATGTGTGTGTTCGAGATTATTAATTAGTGTTGGTAAAGTTGAAAACTTATAAAAGTTTCTTTTGTTAATATATATTTAAAAAAATTAGGTTGATCAATTATTAAATTATTTATGTAATTATATTATTGTATTTGCTTGTATTGATTAGATAAAGTTGGCATTAAAAAAATGCCAATCATTGTATAAAAGTGGTTTGCAATCATCCATTTGAGGAGGTTGGTAGATTTTAAAAAGAAAGTAAGAAAAATTAGATAAATAACCATTTAAATTTTAGAGTAATTTTTAATTTTATTTTACTTCTTTTATAAATAATTTTTATTATTGAATCTTTATTTCAAACCTCGAGTCAGATTTGGAAATTCTCAAAGTACTCTAACAAATGAATTTTTATAACTCTCAAGAGTAATTATTGGTGAGCTTGCTAACAAAAAATTGCGGTATGATCATTGATTTCTTTTTCTTTATAAAAAAATTGCATTTGATGAAATTTGTTAGGTTGAATTGTTAAAATTTAATTTTGTAATGAAGGCGAGATATTTACATGCGTGGTTTGCAACAAAAGTGCTATTTCCAAGCATGTATTTGTGAATTTTTTAGGTGTGTTTCTTTTTTATTTAGAGCGTATTATATTGTTGAGAATATTTGATGAATACTACATGTCTCTTTAAGATTGAGATATAGTAGCTAAATCTTTGTGATAGAAAATTTCATTAATAAGATTGGTAAATAAAATTAATATTGCATAATTGAACAGATAAAGTTCCAGTTACCTTCTCTGTGCCACCAGAAAATTTAACTTCTCATTATTTTCTCCCTAAGGAAGGATGAGAGCTTGCATAACGTAATATTTGTGTTTTTAATCATATTTTACTATAATAAAAAGATAGAAAATTTATATTATCAAACAAAAAGGAAGATGAGATTGTTGCTGAGTAAAAAAATAATAATAAGATCAGATCGAAAAATTTCAATTTATTCAATTTTTTTATAGTTTTTATATTGGTGAAGAGACCTAAAATCATGTATATCTAGGTCATCATGATTATTTAAGTGAGATTGAATGGAAAGCCACTAATCATGCTAAGTATTTTCAAGATCAATATTTTAAATTTTATTATTCATCTTTATTAATGTAATTTAAAATTAATCGCGTGTAAAAAATATTACCATTCAAAATGATCATCACAACAATCTTTGTCTGTTTGGACGTCGTTTTCAATTACCCATTGCACCAATATATTAGCTCTGAACAGACACGTCCAGAAGATGGATTACATTGAACACAGTCAAACACAACAATCGTGTTCTCACATATACAATGCTTAATACCAACAACAATAATTTTCGTTTGACCTCAAAAACAAAACTGTTAACATATTTTCTTGCTAAAAACAATATTTTAAAGCAACATGAGAAAGCCGGAACTTTCGACGTACACGACTACAAACCCGTGCACGTGTTGTGTATTAGGTATGAGATTACGATACATTGCATCTCTGACCACTGAATTTTCCTTATAAATAATGCTACCCAGAAGAACACGTAACGTAGGGAGAGGAAAATGATGAAACCTTGTGAAATGGTGTTTGAAACAGGAACAAGAGGGGGGTGCAAAGAGCACCCACATGACAAGCAATCACCTGGTGTTTGTTCCTCTTGTTTGAGGGAAAAACTCTCGCAGCTATACAGCACCAACCCTATTATTGATCCTCTTTGTTTTTCTCCTGCTTCACCTGCTTCTCCTCATCAATCTTTTTCTTCGGGTCGTGGTGGCCACCGGAGACCACGGTTCCGGCGAAACGCTTCGTTGGCGGCGGCGGAATCGGGTTCGTGCGCGCAGGGGTTGAACTTGAAGAAGAGCAAGTCGCTTGCGTTTGCTTCGAAGAGCAGAGGGAGAGAGAGGGATGGGAGTGGAAGGAAGAAAGATGGGTTTTGGTCAAAGGTGCTGAAACTCAAGAGAAGGGACACACGAGACTCCATGGTCACTTCTAATGCCTGAAGAGAAGGGAAATTTGGTGGTGAGGATCATCGTGGTTCTTGCTAATTTTTTACACCATATATGAATGTTATTGATTTTTTTTTTTAATTTAGAAGTTTGAATATATGTTATGTAAAAATTGGAGGAGTATCTAATAATTTTGTGGATGGCTTTAGGGATTGATGATCTTTTTATTTCGCTTACGATGCATATGTTAACGTGAAAATCTTATCAAGACTAAAGTGGTTTTACTTTTTTTTTCTTTTTACTTTTACATTTCATGTCATCCCTACAGTGCTTTTACAGCATATACATGTCTTACGAGATTGTGGCTACGCAAAACAAGTTCCGAATAGCAATAAACCAATTTTTGTTTTTCCAAACTAACCTGCATCCATGGTGGGTCCACAAACTTCATTGGAGACTAAGAAAAATATGTAGAACCCTTCTCACAAGTACGAAGACCAATTATTGTTAAAGACTGGAATTAGTCAAGTCATACTGCCGTCAGATCCCCTGACACTACATCACAAGGCTTTTTTGTTTAAAATGGTGAAATTTGAACCACTATGATAAAAAATATATATATTACCAAGATAAAATCGTATCAGAAAGGCATAATATCTGAATTATAACTTCATATTAAAATCGATTTATTTCTTCTAATAAACGTGTTTATATATTTTAAAATTATAATTAATACATTTATGTTTGATTTAAAATCATAATCAAAACATACTAACGTATTATAATAACATTAATTTTAAAAACATAATCATAACAATAAAATCATAATTATAATTTTAAACATTTTCACTTTTAAATATTTTTTATGCAAAAATTAGAAGAACTTAAATTTAATATTCATTAATTTCATTTCAAATATTAAAATTTTAATTATATATTAATAAATATTCTGATATAATCATTCTAGTATTATGAAAATAATTGCAAACTTGAAATTTGTAATTTATTATCATTTATTAAATATGTAAAAAATAAAAAACATACTCAAAAAGATCTTTAAATGTTTATAATTTTTAATAATTTAAAAATACAAAATATACTCATAATTTCCTACTCAAAGTTTATACTTTCAATTTATTTTACAATTTAAATATAAAAAATATTCACCAGTTATAAAAAATATCACAATAATATAATAGTCATATTTATTATATTTAAAATTTTACATTTTTTTTTCGATTAGATCAATTAATCCACTACGAAATTTCATATAAACTCTTACTCAAATCTAATCATTTTGGGTATATTTAAATATTATTACTTTCCACCCACCTTATGCACATTCCTCCCCTTTCTTCTTCCATTCCATTCAAACAAAGCTTAAAAAAATACCAGTTCAAATTGACCATTTTAATCCAACACTGCAAAGACCAAGGACAAGGAAACAACACAGTACCACTAGGTGAGTGAGTTCGAATCATTATTAGCAAACAATTTTTGAATCGAATTATTTTTATGAACCCGCGTTTGTTGTAGGACCAGAGAAGCAGCTGCCCTTTTTGCATGTTCACCATAATCCTTTGATAAATCAGCGGTAAAAGTTACATGCACCAAAATAAAGTTACATACTGTACAAAATGAATAAATTAAAAAAGTTGCAACATAAAGTTAAATTGAAAAAAAAAAATAGAAAAATGCTGCATGATCGCTGGAAAATTGAAATATTAGTATTTTGAGTTAAAGGGTGAATGTCAAGCGGGAAAGAAAAATAATGCAACCTACTTTTTTTCACTTATTTGGTTTTGTTTATTTTAAAAAATTAAAATTAAATTAACTTATTTAAAAATGATATTTGAACTCCAACAAGAGGAATTTTGTGCTTAAAATAAAAGTGCAGGATTAATTACTTTGGTATGAATTCAATTGCTTTGTTAAGCACAGTTCTGTTAATGCAGGGCGAAAGGGCGTGTAGTCAGAATTCTGGGTCCAACCCAGGCCCAATGAGCTGTTACAACGTCAACTGAGGCCCAATAAGCTCCTGCTTCTGGAGCCCAGACCCAAAAATGTATTTAAATCATAACAAAATAAGGGCAATTGCTTCCTGCATCCCCAATTGCTTCTTGCAACCCATCAGTGATATAATATACAACAATTGTTCTTGCTAAAAATGGAAAAGGTGAAATTGTTACAGCTGCATTTTTCGACGACAAGCGGACATTGGTTGTGGAAGAGAAGGTTGTCTAGGTAAGTGGGTTTATGTTTGGGTTCTTTAATGGCTACTTTAGGGGTGTAGAGGGATTACTGAAATAGGTTTGAAGGAATATTGTTATGGAAAACGAAATCTATAAGAGGCTAGGGGGTGGGAAATTGTCTTATGGAAAACCATTTTCGTAGTGGTGTGAGAGAGGGAAAAATGCTTACGGAAAAACATTTATGTAGTGGGGATGGAAGTGAAAAAGTGACTTACGGAGAAGGTTATCAGTAAGAGAGGTTTTAATTACAAAAAACCCTCTCTTATGGAAAACATTTTTCATAATACAAAATTCTCTTACGGAAAACATTTTTCATAATACAAAATTCTCTTACGGAAAAAGTTTTTCATAATACAAAAACTTCTTACTGAAAACATTTTTCATATATAAAACTCTCTTAAGAAAAATGTTTTCCATAATACAAAATGTACTATACGGTTGACTAAGACATAACCAAGCTTGCATACATCATAACAACTTAACGGATTATAACAGATTAACAGAATATAACAGACCAGGGCCAAATACTTTAGGCCCACTACAACGCCTATAAATACGGGCTCAATTACCTCAAATAAGGTACTTCTAAACTTTGACTTAAATAACCCTGCACACTCTAATTCTAAACTAACTTGAGCTTCAAAATGTCTGCAAGACCCTTTTACGGGACAGTAGAATTTAGAGTGCTTAGAACAGCAAGAAAGGAGCAACATCAAGAGTGATTAAGGAACGACTCTAGAAAACATTGTTGTTCAAGAGATTTCACATACCCATAACCCAATTTTTTTTTGGGAAACGTTTTCCGAAATATCCTAACCTCTTTTATCTTCATTAACAAGGCTATAAATGTTTATTTACATATTTTGATGGAGTGCAGAAAATAAATGTGGGAATGCAGGAAGCAATTGCCCAAAATAAGAGGACAAAAATCTTGGATCCAGAAAGGTGTAGTTGGGCCAAACTTTGACTTCAAGTGAAGTGAGTAAGATGAGAACAGTACATAACACCTTGCACTCTACTCTTTAGTCTCTGAATACAAGATATTATTTTGATTTTTTTATAAAACTATTTCTAATTATTTTTATCAAAATAAATTTAATTACTCTAGACCAAAAATAATAAATACCATGAATTATCTATTTTATTTCTCTCATGTGAACGGGGGAAAAATAAAAGAGTTTAGTTTTTTAAAAAATTAAAACTTCGTTACCTCTATTCGTACATTTTAAAGATATTTTTCAAGTATTAAAATTGTAAAAAATGTAATATTTATAAAAAAAGTAACTATTTTATTGATAAATATAAACTCATTTTAAATGTATTGTGTTAAGGGGCAGATTAAGTATGCACTTTCTTTTCATATATATGTAAGTCTTTGTTTTTCCTCTAAAAAACAATCTTGTTTCTTTTCACTTGCATTATAACATAAAACCATTTCCTTTACATTTTTAGCGCTGCATTTTCAACTAGTTACTGCAAATTGATATGTATTTTAAAATAATCATTATAAAAGTTAACAAGCATATCATATGTGTTGCTTTGTAATTTAATGTCAGGGTAAGTTTTTTTCTGGTGGTAATGTAAATATTATTTACTATATAAATTTTTTATTGTATGTGCCATAGTTTGGTAATTATCATGGATATATTTGAATGAGTTTCTACATAATATAAGTCAATTTGTAGGATATCTTTATATAATTTTTATACAGCTTTATTTTTAACTAATGTATATGTTTACATGACGAATGGCCTTGTTACCTTAACACAGGCCTGAATAAATATTTAAAATTGATAAATATAAAAATGCTATAACGTTCGGTAATATTTGTCTTGATTTCAGGATGTCTATGTTCGTGAATTGGGATTCAAGGAGTGGACAAAAGGCAAAGGACAAAATGAGAATCTTTTCAGTACGTGGAGGATAAGTTTAAGTTTCAAGAAAAAGGACATGCTCTCTCCTCACCCACAAAAACAAAAGAAAGTGGAAGAATATAGCAAAATAAAATGTATTAATTAATTATGTGAGAATTCATAAATTGTTAAATATAATAATAATAATTAGTAAATAATTAAATGTGAGGTAAATTTGAATTATTTATGTAAAAGCATGGAATCGTTAAAATTTGAATAGGTGTTATTTTCTTATATTTTTTATGCATTTCGCTTTCAGTGTAATATGTGGACATGACCTTCCTCCAACCTTCTTTTATGTCATGACTCTACTTCTCACCAACCAACTCCATCACCTTTCTCTCTATTAACTCCCCAGCTTCCAACTTAAACCTTCTGTTAATTATACAAAGATAAGTGATGTATTATTTTATTGTCTAAAGTTTATTAAAACCTATAACTTTTATCATAAGATGAAATTCTCTCTTCAAACGTTACAATCTAGTAACTGTTATGTTACTACCCATTCTTTCCGATGTCATGTTTGATAGAGAGAAGATAAATATGTTTACAAAAAAAAAAACTGAATATAAGAAACCTATTGTGAAATAAAAGTAAAAATTCAACATGTTTTATGCTTAAATAAATTTATTGAAACAGATACAATAAAGTACATAAAAAAAATTACATGACCAACGACAAATTCTAATGTTCATTTTCCCTTGTATTCCTAAAGAAAAATAAATAAAATATTATACTCATTCTTACGGTAAAAAAAAAAAGTTTGTAACAATCCATGACTAATGATATATATATATATAAAATAATTATAAATTAACTATACAATTCACATTATAAATCTCTTTAATAAATAACATAACTTAATGATAGTTAGAAAAGTCATGAAATACATCGGATATTTTTTTACAAAATAGTAAAAAAATTTAAATTGGTTATTGAGATAATTTAAATAAATTATTATTGATTTAAAAAACATATCTCATGTACAAAAAACTTATAGTGTCTAATACAAAGTTTACCATAATTTTAATATTCAATTATTTGAATCAAATATGAAAAGTAAAAGAAATTGCTATTAAGAAAAACCTTTACGATCATATCAAATAAATTATGACATATTGAGATCTATCTTTGAGATTTATCTTAATAGATTATTCAACAACTTTTCTTTATAATTTGTTGTTGATATCAACATGTTTAGTTTAGTAAGGATAAATTTGATTTTTCAATAATTGTTATCACAATGGTCAATGAGAGCTTAGTTCTACACTTTCAACTCCTCAATTGTTTTTATGAGTTCTATAATACTTTTTTATAAATTTAGTCAAGACAATACTTTTTATTTTAATTGTTAACAACTCAACAACATTTTGTATATTAGTTTTGTATTTGAATCTCGTATTATATATGATAAACACATAAAGTTGAGAGAGACTTTGGTGTATTAAAACAATCAACATATACAAATCCTCTTATAAAAGTATTTCTAACTTTTTTTTTAACTTTGTAAAGTATAATTATATTAATATATTTCTCAAATACCTTAAAATCGACTTAAGATATTATTAGTAAACTCACTTACGATTTGATATTAACTTACTAAGAATATATCATGTAAAGTCGATAGTAGAACATTTTATACATTATATAACCAAGAATTTTTGGAATTAAATTTATATAAGTTTGATCTTTCACAAATGTCATACTATTTGTCACTTAATTTATAATTTTTGTATGAGATGTGTAGAAATAGACTTCAAATATCTCATCCATACTTCTTATAGACCTTCCAAATTCTTTTGATTAATATAAAAGTATAGCAAATTTAATTGATTTTATAAATTGTTTTTATTTTTTATCTTTCCAGCACACTAAGTATTAAGTATTTTGTTGATAATTCTTTTTCTATCTTCAAAGATAGTCTGAGATAAATTTATATATATATATATATATATATATATATATATATATATATATATATATA
>Ga0209489_100780_pt1 | contig 63027 bp, 36 predicted proteins | sample SiratrowhiteBW_FD_187527 | JGI IMG/M metagenome (GOLD analysis project Ga0209489, IMG submission 187527) | Root nodule microbial communities of legume samples collected from California, USA - Siratro white BW (SPAdes) (version 2) | ecosystem: Host-associated > Plants > Roots > Nodule | place... | reverse complement strand
AAAAAGACTCAAAAAGAAAAGGTGGTGATTTTACAAAATAAAGTAAAATAAAATAAATAATTAATAATAAAAAAAACGAAAATAATAAGAAAATAACAAAAATATCTAAATTAAAACAATAGAATCTTAATATTAAAAAAATATAAAAAAAAATAAATAATAATAAAAACAAAGAACTACGTAACCCTGATTCTCCACTCTTAAATGGAGATACGTAGGAGCAAGGTCAAACCTTGTCGAGCTCCCTAAAACCAAAAAAAATATATTTTGTTTGTTTTATTTTAATCTCTTTCTTGGGAAAATAAATATTTTAAATAATCACACTCAGATTACTTATTTAATTAAAGGTACCGTCTTAGGACGGGCGTTGTGGGGGTGCTGACACCTTCCCCACACGTAACCGACTCCCGAACTCTAAATCCGGTTTTGCGAACTTGCCTTATCTTGTTTTTGGTTTTCCATAGTTTTTCCTAATAAACTATGGTGGCGACTCCTCTGTTTTAAAAAAAAATCAAAAATTATATTTTTGTTCGCCGTCCCCGTCGTAACCCCGGTTGCGACACGTGTGTTCCACCTGTTTGGGTGAAAAAATAATAATTATAAAACAGATTAAACAATTAGTTAAAAAATTACTATGTTTAGAATGTTTAACTATACCAGATTTCTCTGCCTTTTTTTAAGATTTCTCTGCCTCTCTTGTATAGTGGGAACAGATACGTCAAAATTAAGATATGAGAGAATCTTAAAACAAAAAAATTTACAAAAATCAAAAGAGTAAATTTTCAGATATCATTCTGGAATCTGACATACATTACAACAAAAGTATTCTATTGTTGAAAAAGAAATGTTTTCTATTTCTTTATGTTTACAAAAAAATTCAAGATGATTTATTTAATACAAAGTTTTAATAAGAACTTGTTGCAAATTTGTACCCAGTGTTTTAACAAAAAATATTCAAAATTTGGTTTTGAAACATATATATGCTAGATGACAAGCTTTATTATAATGCTTTGATTTTGACATCAAAACATATAAAAGGTGAAAAAAATTGTCTTACAGATCTCTTGACATGAAAATCTTTACAAGCATCATTATGAGTGGTAAAACAATTACAAAAGATCAATATGGTCCGCACTGGGTCAACTAAAGCAACAAGTTCCATAAATACCAATAAATATCATCATGGATCATCTTTAAGACTACAAGTACCTTCAAAATTAGCAACTCTTCAAAATCCTCTTACCATAAATCCCCAAACCACTCCCAATCCCATAGAAAATTATATAAATAAACTAGAAGTATTACCTATTATTACCCTTAAAAAAGAATGGATAGGAGAAACACCAATCAAAACTACTGAAACCATAATTCCTTTAGAATTTCATTATACACCCATAGATATCAACAAAACACATACTTTTTATACATTCATATTAGTTGATACTGATTTTGGAGAAGTGTCAAATACTCCAGATAACAATAGACATATCGTGTATTAAAAAATAAAAATATTACAGGTCATTATTCCTTAAGAGTAGAACCAACCATTACATGGAAAAAGGTCTTTCTCAACAAGTATTAGCCCCAACATTATTCATATTATGACTATATAGATGCTTGGAGTCACATTATATTTTATTCCAAAAAAACATTCATGGTTCATAAAGTTTTGAGAAAATTTTATATTTGTGCCTGGATATAGATTGATCTCATTTGTAGATTTCAATATATTACTTGGATAGTAGCACAGGACAACTTAATAATTCAACCATACGAATGTGTGGAAATAAAATCATTGACAGCAAGAATCAAAATAAAGTGATGGATAAAATTCAACATAAAATTGGTATAACAAGACAAATAAAAGAATGATTACAAAACAACAATGCACAGATTAATGAACTAAAGCTACTGGATGAAGAATCATTATTCTTATTAAAAAAATAAAAAGTGATGACAACCCTTATATCTACCAGCTCAAAAAAAGAGTTCAAAAAAACATTACAAATAACAACATCTATACATGTATCAAAACAAAATAACTCAGAAGCAGAACCAACAAAATAACTCAGAAGTAGAATCATCACTATCAGGCTCATATCCTCAACCAAACAATCTATATTTTATCCATAATAAAGAAAATATAATTTATTTATTTGTTTAATAAAATAAATAAACGAATAACTTTGCTTTATTTCAAAATAACTAAATATACTCTCCTTTTCCAAATGACAGCCACATAATTTTTTCATACTATTCCTACAAATATATATATATATATATATATATATATACTAAATCCAAAACATAAAACCCTTAAAAATAATAAAATTATATCTGTTTCGTCATTTAAAGAGGATACACCATTTTATACTTTAATAATTTAGTTGTTTATTTTCTTAATAAAATAAATAATTGAATAATTTTTATATTTATTTAAAAATAAGTAAATAACTTTCTTTTTTTCAAATAACGGTCACATAATTTTTTAATAGTATTTTTACAAAATCATATATATATATATATATATATATATATATATATATTAAATAAAAAAACTCTAAACTTCAAATCCTAATGTAAATTCTAATTCTAAAAGATAATAAAATATATTTATGCTATCAGATAAAGAGAATACGACATTTCTTAACCTTTTCTTGTGTCATTTTTGAATTTCACAATTGCATCCTTCAACAAATGAAAAAATAATTTATTTATTTATTTTTTAATAAAATAAATAAATTTATAATTTATTTTTATTTCAAAATAAGTAAATAACTTCTTTTTTCACAAACTCATTATGTTTTGGTGTGTCACATGACAGGTCCAATATAATGCATCATTATAATTAGGGTAAAAGACTAATCCTAAGTGTGTGCAACTGTGTGTGCAACCGTGAGAGCATTGGTGTGTGGAGAAGTGTGTGAGCAATCGCTTTGAAGAAAAAAGAGAGGTAATTCGCAGTTACTTCTTATAGCAACCTGTGTTGATTGTTTTGAAGATCCAATGGTTAAACCTTGTCTGATGGAGCTGCAATTTTTATTGAAGATTCCTCACTCATATTTCTTCAATTTGGACGGTGTGATTGTCTATTAGAGGTATGTAGAAGTGTTAGAAATTTTGTGAAGAGCTGTTGTCCACAGGACGTTCCTGTTACCATTAGTCCTGGTTGTTTCGAAAATCCAATGGTGAAATCTTCTCTAATTGCTCTGAAATTTTTACTGGAGTTTTATAACTCACAGTTATTTGTTTTGGACAGTCAGATTTGAGATCGGAGCTGTAGTTTGTTTCCAAAAAATTCGTGAACATTGTCTATTTTTCTGGTGACGAGATTCTTGAACTCTTCCTTACTAATCTCAATTTGTTGATATTTTTGGGTCATTGTTGGTGACCGTTTGAGGATTAGGGAGAGTTATATTGATATGCTCTGTGACTAATTTTGTAAGACTCATTGTACCTTTGTTTTAGTATTAGTGGAGTATTTATCGTCCTGTGGGTTTTTTGATCTCTATTGAGAGGTTTTTTCAGCGTTAATTATTAGTGTTGATTTATTCTTCTGTTCTCGACTGCATATTGGTTTTATTTGGATTGATTGATTGCATTCAGGGAGTTTCCATATTGTTCTAATAAAAGTGAATCTTATTGCTCATATTGTTCTGATAAAAGTGAATCTTATTGCTTCCGCTGCCTGACTCCCATCACTTTTCTTGTGTCATTTTTGAATTTCACAATTACATCCTTCAACAAATGAAAAATAATTTATTTATTTATTTTTTAATAAAATAAATAATTTTAAAATTTATTTTATTTCAAAATAAGTAAATAACTTCTCTTTTCACAAATAACCGCGATATAATTTTTTAATACTTTTCTACAAAGTCATATATATATATATATATATATATATATATATATATATATATATATATATATATATATATATAGAAGATACATGATTTGGTAACATTCTCTTGTGTCACATTTGAATTGCACAAATTTATCCTTTAATAAAAAAATTTATTTATTTATCTATACTTTTAATAAAAAATAATTGAATAAATTATCTTTATTTCAAAATAACTAAATAACTTATCTTTTCTTAATAAGGATCACATAATTCTTTAATACTACTTTTACAGTCATACACACACATAAAATCCTAAATTCTAAACTCTAAATTCTAAAAAACATGATTTAGTATCTTTTTCTAGTGTCATTTTTGGATTGTACAATTTAGCCTTCAACAAATAAAAGGTAATTTATTTATATACTTTTTGGTAAAAAAAGTAATACACACAAAATCAAAATAATTTATTTATTTAATTTTAATAACACAAATAATTGTATAATTTCTATTTATTTCAAAATAAATAAATATCTTTTTTTTCCTAACAGTGGCCATATAATTTTTTAATACTATTTTTACAAAGTCATATATATGTGTGTTGCACCTGATTTGGGATGAAAAAATAACAACTATAAAACAAATTAAACAATTAGTTAAAAAATTACCATGTTTAGGTATACCAGATTCTTCTACCTTATTTTATAGTGGAGACAAATGTGTCAGAATTAGGATATGGAAGAATTTTAAAACAAACAAATTCAAAAAATTCAAAAGAGCTCACAACAAAAATATTCTATTGTTGAAAAAGAAATCATTTCTATTGTTTTATGTTTAGAAAATTTTCAAGATGATTTATTCAATAAAAATTTTTAATAAGAACTGATTGCATCTGCACCCACTGTTTTAAAAAATGTTCAAAATTTGGTTTTGAAACATATATTTGCTAGATGACAAGCTTTATTATAATGTTTTGATTTTGACATCAAAAACATATAAAAGGTGAAAAAAATGTCTTCCAGATTCTTTGACATGAAAATCTTTACAAGCATCATCATGAGTGCTAAAACAGTTATAAAAGATCAATCCACTTGGGTCAACTAAAGCAACAAGTTCTGTAAATACCAATAAATATCACCATAGATCATCTTTATGTCTGTTAAGACTACAAGTACCTTCAAAGTGATGAAAACTCCCTACCAAATCCATTAATCTCTACCAACCTATACACTCCATTACAATATATCAATATTCTTATTGACCCAAAAGACTTTACTGCTAACACTTCTAAATTAGCAACTCTTCAAAATCCTCTTACCATAAATCCCCAATCCACTTCCAATATCATAGAAAATTATATAAATAAACTATAAGTATTACCTATTATTACCTTTGAAAAAGAATGGATAGGAGAAACACCAATCAAAACTGCTGAAACCATAATTCCTTCAGAATTTTATTATACACCTATAGATATCAACAAAACCCATACTTTGTATACATTCATATTAGTTGATACTAATTCCGGAGAATTGTCAAATACTCCAGATAACAGTAGACATATTATGTATTCAAAAATAAAAATATTATAGGTCATTACTCCTCAAGAGTGGAACCAACCTTTACATGAAAAAAGGTCTTTCTCAAGAAGTATTAATCCCAACATGATTCATATTATGACTATATAGATGCTTGGAGTCACATATCATATTTTATTCCAGAAAAACATTCATGGTTCATAAAGTTTTGGGAAAATTTTATATTTGTGCCTGGATATAGATTGATCTCATTTGTAGATTCTCAATCTATTACTTGGATAGTAGCACATGACAACTTAATAATTCAACTATACAAAGGTGTGGAAATAAAATCATTGACAACAAGAATCAAAATAAAGTGATGGATAAAATTCAACATAAAATTGGTATAAAAAGACAAATAAAATAATAGTTACAAAACAACAGTACACATATTAATGAAAGTAGACAAAAGCTACTGAATGAAGAATAATTATTCTTATAAAAAAACAAACAAAGAATGATAACAACCCTTACATCTACCAGCTCAAAAGAAGAGTTTAAAAATATATTACAAATAACAACATCCATACATGTGTCAAAAAAACTCAGAAAGAGAGTCATCACAATCTAATTCATATCCTCAACTTAAAAATTTATATTAAAAATAAATAAAAAATTCATAAAATTTGAAAAATGTCAAAATTAGTCTCTCATAACTTTATCCATATGTTATAATTGAAAATTACTAGCAAGTTGATCAAAATCATAAATAATCTTTGTCATGTTATAAAAAATTCTAAACTTCAAATCCTAGTGTAAATTCTAAAAGATAATAAAATTACATTTATACTATCAGATAAAGAGAATGCGACATTTCTTAAGTTTTTCTTGTGTCATTTTTGAATTTGACAATTTTATCCTTTAACAAATGAAAAATAATTTATTTATTTATTTTTAATAAAATAAATAATTTTATAATTTCCTTTTATTTCAAAATAAGTAAATAATTTATCTTTTCACAAATAACGCCGATATAATCTTTTAATACTTTTTCTACAAAGTCATATATATATATATATATATATATATATATATATATATAGTCTTAAATCTCATATCCTAAATCCTAATCTTATGAAATAATAAAATTATATCTATATCATTATATAAAGAAGATACATGATTTGGTAACATTCTCTTGTGTCACATTTGAATTGCACAATTTTATCCTTTAATAAAAAATTTAATTTATTTATCTATACTTTTAATAAAAATAATTGAATAAATTCTTTTTATTTCAAAATAACTAAATAACTTATCTTTTCTTAGATCACATAATTCTTTACTACTATTTTTACAGACATATATACACATAAAATCTTAAATTCCAAACTCTAAACTTTAAAAAACATTATTTAATATCTTTTTCTAGGATCATATTTGGATTGCACAATTTTATCATTTAATAAATAAAAAGTAATTTATTTATATATTTTTTAGTAAAAAAAGTAATACACACAAAATAAAAATAAATTATTTATTTATTTTTAATAAAATAAATAATTGTATAATTTTTATTTATTTCAAAATAACTAAATAACTTTTATTTTTTCCTAACAATGGCCATATAACTTTTTAATACTATTTTTACAAAGTCGTATATATGTGTGTTCCACGTGTTTGGGGTGAAAAAATAACAACTATAAAACAGATTAAACAATTAATTAAAAAATTACCATATTTAGGTATATCAGATTCCTCTGTTTTTTTTATAGTGGAAACAGATGGGTCAGAATCAGGATATGAGAGAATCTTAAAACAAAAAATTCAAAAGAACAAATTGTCAGATATCATTTTGGAATCTGGCATGCATTACAACAAAAATATTCTATTGTTGAAAGAGAAATCCTTTCTATTGTTTTATGTGTAAAAAAAAAATTCAAGATAATTTATTGAATACAAAGTTTTAATAAGAATTGACTGATTGCGAATCTGCATCCAGTGTTTTAACAAATAATGTTCAAAATTTGGTTTTGAAACATATATTTGCTAGATGGCAAGCTTTATTATAATGTTTTGATTTTGACATCAAAACATATAAAAGGTGAAAAAATTTGTTTTCTAGATTTTTTGACATGAAAATCTTTACAAGCATCATCATGAGTGGTAAAATAGTTACAAAAGATCAGGTCTCCCATTAGGGTCAACTAAAGCAACAAGTTCCATAAATACTAATAAATATCACCATGGATCATCTTTATGACTATTAAGACTACATGTACCTTCAAAAAATTCAACCTTGGTAGAATCCTGAAAATCTCATACCAAATCCATTAATCTCTACCAACCTATGCACTCCTTTACAATATACCAATATTCTTAGTGGCCCAAAAGACTTTACTGCTAACACTTTTAAATTAGCAATCCTTCAAAATCTTCTTACCATAAATCCCCAAACCACTCCCAATCCCATATAAAATTATATAAATACACTAGAAGTATTACCTATTATTACCCTTGAAAAAGAATGGTTAGGAGAAACACCAATCAAAACTGCTGAAACCATATTTCCTTTATAATTTTATTATACACCCATAAATATCAACAAAACCCATACTTTTTATACATTAATATCAGTTGATACTGATTCCAGATAAGGGTCAAATACTCTAGATAACAATGGATATATCTTGTATTAAAAAATAAAAATATTAGAGGTCCTTACTCCTCAAGAGTGGAACCAACCATTACATGAAAAAAGGTTTTTCTCAAGAAGTTTTAACCCTCAACATTATTCATATTATGACTATATAGATGCTTGGAGTCACATATTATATTTTATCCCAGAAAAACATTCATAGTTCACAAAAGTTTTGAGAAAATTCTACATTTGTATATGGATATAGATTGATCTCATTTATAGCTACTCAATCTATTACTTCGATAGTAGCATATGACAACTTAATAATAATTCAATCATAGGAAGGTGTGAAAATAAAATAATTGACAACAAGAATCAAAATAAAGTGATGAATAAAATTCAACATAAAGTTGGTATAACAAGACAAATAAAAGAATGGATACAAAATATCAATGCACACATTAATGAAAGTTTACAAAAGCTACTAAATGAAAAATCATTATTCTTATAAAAAAATAGAATGATGACATGACAGTTCTCACATCTACCAGCTCAAAAGAACAATTAAAAAAACATTACAAATAACAACATTCATACATGTGTCTATACATGTGTCAAAGAAGCAGAATTATCACAATTTAATTCATATCCTCAACTTAAAAATTTATATTAAAAATAAACAAAAATTTCATAAAATTTGAAAAAATGTCAAAATTAGTGTGATAACTTTATCCATATGTTATAATTGAAAATTAGTGGCAAGTTGATCAAAACCATCTTTGTCATGTTATAAAAAATAATGTATGCAAATATCTATATAAATAAACCTTTTCATAAGAAAGAGGTTAAATTGTTTGTAATATTTCTCTTTAAAAATTTTAAATAACATCTTTATAATTTCAAGAATATTTTTTCAATTCGTTTCTATAATTGTAAATACTTTTCTATTATATTTCATCATGCTTATTATTTTTATTACACATAGATCCTGTTATTACTCGCATGAGAATCGAAGTATTCTGATATTCTTTATTATTCTCTTTTAAACTGTTTTTCATATTTAATTTTACTGAAGGGGAAATAGAAATATACATGCTGAAATGCTTATTAATAATAATAATAATAATTATTATTATTATAATAATAATAATAACATTTACAACAAAAAAAAAACAACAGCCATATGGCTTGTTTCCGGTTTAGAGCAGTGTTTTTATATTGCAGGCAAAAAAGAAATGAGTACATGACCCCAGCTAGATTTGGGGGCCTTGACCAAAACCAAAGGAAAAGCTTATTAAAGATCCTCCATGCACTTCTTTCAAGGTGTAATAAAGGACAATTCAATAAGATAAGAGAAAAACACCCCAGGTAAGAGTTGGCAATGTCAGTTGCTAGCTCAAACTGATATGATTATCGCATAGAACTTCTCCAAAAATATGAAAAAGTAGGATAAAACAATCATTATTAATTTCTCAAAATTGAGGAAGAGGAGCTTAAGGGGCAGGTCTTTTTATTACTATTATTTATTATTTTACAGTACCTGTGGCGGTGGTTAATCATCAAAAGCTCTCTTTTTGATGCGAGCGTGAGGTATATAAATGGAGCTTCTATGCCATTACCTTTTCTTTCCACACTCCTTCGTAAACACATTGGTCTTTTACCTGTATTTCCCTCTCTTTCTTCTACCTTTATTGTTTTTTTTTTTCTCTCCTCTTCTCTCTCTAGAGTAAGAGTTTGATGGGTTTTTCTCTCTCTGGCACAGTGAAAGGCAGGTTTGTTATGAAGGAGCAAGTTTGAAGAAATCCCAAATTGAATAAATTGGTTTTGATTTGAGGAAAAGGCTTTAATGGAAGGCAGAGTTCCGAAAGTAGGAGGAGGATCAGAAATGGGTATCTTTCTCTTCCCACTTTTAAAGTTGGGTCCTTTTTGTAATTTTTTAATCTTCTTTTTCTCTCTCTGGGTTTGCAGGGTTGGGTTCTGTAACACTGACTAGGGCTTGAATGGGGGTATTTATTATGCTGAAATCAATGTTGTTTGCATAATTGACTGTTTCCATGGACTTCTTTTTAGCTCTTTCTTTGAACAGTCTTTTTTAGCCTCTCTCTCTCTCCTGGGGGGCCTTCTTTATGATTTTTGGTACTTCAAGTTCAGTGTTGGCTTTGGAAATGGTAGCTGCCATGCTCGTGTGAGCTTTGGTACATCTTTTGGGTATTTGGATTTTGTTTGAGCCTCTACCAATTTTTACCCTCATTTACTCAATCTGCTTTATCTCTTCCTGCTTCTTCTAGCCTTTTTATTTGTGCTTCAAACACTTAGACAAGTTTCTAGTTCCTTCAGTTCTCACGGTTGTTCTGGATTCCGGTTGATGCTTGTCATGGAATCGGATTTGTTGAATTTGTATTGAGGCTTAGGAGGTTCCATCTGTTGGTTTGTTTATTTGAAGTTTGACCACTTTTGATAATTTTTTCATGCTGTACTGTTTACAATATTTGGCCACTGTTGAAAGTAATTATTATTAAATTTTCTGTGGTTATCAATTAGTTGGGAAAAGATCATAGAAAAGAATCTGCTTGTGGGGTGGTTTGGTATAATTTGTTGAGGTGGGGTGGATATGGGTGACAAAGAAAAGTTTGAGGTGGATAGAAGTGAGGATCCTATGGGTTATTCTAGTGGTATGCACTCGGATTGGAGATTTGGGGATGCAAATCTTGCAAATGCAAATTCTTCTGCAGGGTTGGTTGCCATGGGAAATTCTATGAATGCCAGCAGAGGGGATTTGATTGGTTCGTCTTCATGTTCCTCTGCTTCAATGGTGGACTCTTTTGGACCAAGCTACTGGGACAACTCCCCCAGCTCTCAAAACCTGGGATTTTGTGACTTTAATGTCCACAACAATGGGGGTTCTTCAAATACTGCTGGAATAAAAAAAGATGGTTTTGGCTTTGGAAGAGTAGGTCAGGATCATCATGGAACACTTGAAATGGCTTGGAACTCTGCTAATTCTCTGTTACCAAATGGCCCCGGGATGTTTCCGCACAGTTTATCTCAGTTTCCAACTGATTCTGGATTCATTGAGAGAGCTGCAAGATTCTCATGCTTCAGTGGAGGGAATTTTACTGATATGGTGAACTCATATGGTATTGCTCAATCAACAGGGGTTTATGGAGCAAGAGATGCTATTGCAGGCCATGGGTTGAAATCTGTAACTGGAGGGCAATCTCAAGGAGGTGATATGAATGTAGTTGAAGCTACTAAAGATTTGTCTCCGTCTGTTGAGCATCTGGAAGGAAGCCCTCTAAAGAGTGATAAAAGAAGTGAAGGTCATGTTATGTCTCATGATGATAGGAAGCTATCTCTTGTTAGGCCAGCTAATGAGACTGATAGAGCTGAATCTAGTGATGATGGTGGTGGCCAGGATGATTCTCCAATCTTGGAAGGTGCTAGTGGAGAGCCTTCTTCTATCAAAGGGCTAAACTCAAAGAAAAGGAAAAGAAGTGTGCAGGTATGATTGTGACTTGTGATTCAGATGTATCTACTGTATGTGTGATGCTGTGATGCTATTTCATCTTATCCATTTGATTGTTTTCATGGTGGTAGGATGCTGATAATGATAAAGGCAATGGAGCTCCTGAAATTCCTAATGAAGCTACAAAGGACAACTCTGAGAATCAACAGAAGCTAGACCATCAACCAACTGCAGCAACCAAGGCTTCTGGGAAGAATGCCAAAGCGGGGTCTCAAGCTTCTGATCCACCTAAGGAGGAATACATACATGTTAGGGCTCGCCGGGGTCAAGCAACAAATAGCCATAGCCTTGCGGAGAGAGTAAGATTTTGTGAGAACTTTCTGTCATGAAAATGGAGTTTTTGGATGAAGAATTTTAAATTATATTTTTACTGCAGGTTAGGAGGGAAAAGATAAGTGAAAGGATGAAGTTTCTTCAAGACCTTGTACCGGGATGCAGCAAGGTGGCTTAAAAGTTTGAAATTAGAATTCAGTGTCATATTATTATCTGTTCTGGTATCACATCCTTTTAACACTGTTATTATTATTACTTTCTATGCTTTTAGGTCACTGGCAAGGCAGTAATGCTAGATGAAATCATCAACTATGTACAATCACTTCAGAGGCAGGTTGAGGTATGGAGGGAAAACTTCACTCTCTTTTCCCACTTGTGACTCTTAAGTCATGAAACTGATTTGCACTTTATGTTCTGGTTCTGCTTAAGCATAGTGTCAATATTTATTTGCATTGACCTTCTTCTATGTATTTGAAATGACCTTAGTTTGAATCATTACGATTCATTCTTCTCTGATCACTGTTATCTTTGTTGGATGTTGAATGAAGATGCAAGATTTCGTTTTGCTAATTACTATATATACATACATACATATATTGATGCTTTGAATGCCAACCTGGTTGTGATGGAGCCAGTGTACTGGTGCTTTTCCATACCTGTTTCATTTAAGAAAAATTATTGATTCATTTTTTTTCAAGTTAAGTTGACACCCGATTTTTTCATTTTGCAGTTTTTGTCTATGAAACTTGCAACAGTAAATCCGCAGCTTGATTTTGATGTTGAAGGACTTCTTGCAAAAGATGTAAGTTGTTAATTTATTTAGTTACCAGTGGGAAGAGATTTATATTCTGTTCAAGTGCCTGATGTCACCTTGTTACATGGTGAACATTATTATCAGATTCTTCAACACGGGCCCAGTCCTTCTTCTGGACTAGGGTTTCCTCTAGATATATCCATGGCTTTTCCTCCATTACATCCATCTCAACCAGGGCTGATTCATCCTATTATTCCCAGCATGGTAAACTCAGCTGACATTCTTCAAAGAAACATCCATCAACAGTTAGCTCCCTTGAATAGTGGGTTCAAGGAGCCAAATCAGGTATTGATCCATTAGAATATCAATCATTTCTCATTCACCATGCACATAATTTCTCTGTTTATGTGAGTAAACACTTCAAGTATGGGTGCTACATATATTAATTGTAATTATATATGATAGATTTGTGAATGGATAATTTTTGCTGTAGATTGCGGCACTAGAGTAATGTTGAAAATCCTCCCCCAACCAAGGCCATCCTTTGCTGTTATACTACAAATTAACCATGCTTATGTTAAATTGCTGTTCATCCAATAGTTTTCCTGACTATATTTTTCAATTGTTTTCATACACTATTTATTATAGTTATCTGATGTATGGGAGGATGAGCTTCACAACGTAGTACAGATGAGTTTTGCAACAACTGCTCCCCTGAGTAACCAAGATGTTGATGGTATGGATTCCCAACAAACAACCCCTTTTAGTCAAGTTACATTTCTCAATCACATTACCTCTGCCACATTCTGTTGTAGGTACTGTGTCAACAAGTCAGATGAAAGTTGAACTTTGATGTTTACTCTACGTACATTCATCTTCACCACAACACGTATTTGGGTTTTATTCTTGTCATGCGAATAACTAAAGCTCAGAGTTCTACACATGACTCACCAAACTTAAAGGCCATAATCATAATTCCATGCAATATATTTTAGATGAGATACTACTGAGTAATGTTCTGGTGTCTAGGCCTTTTGAGGGCAGTGACATACTCTAGATTAGAGGATGTAGAGCAGCAGTATTCAAGGATGTTTCCCTTTTCAAGCGTGAATATATCTATCATATGCTTAGAAGTGGAAGTCTATTTTATCAAAATAGGTTTGCTCACGAGATATATTAAAGAATGTAAAGACAGGATCTCACTGAGTCTAATCAACCAGGAGAAATGCTAAAGCAAATTTTTTTGGGCTGAGCATAGTTTACAAAGTGCTATGAGAATCTGTTCATGCTTTTGATTTTGATACTTGCTAGTTGCTTGCTTGCACATAATGTAATGCTTTTTCTGCCCAACAACTAGCTATGTTACATTATTTCATGCACCATGTTCAGATGTAATGACGTATTAGGGAGCTTCTTGTTAAGGGTCTCATTGTAATGTAACTGTTGTGAGTTACTGTGAGTTAGTGATTAGTATCACAATCAGAATTATATGATGGCCTATATAGCTTAATACTCTCCATGTGTAAAAAGGGCAGGAAATAAAGAATAGAGGATCAGCCTTTGGTAGACAATAATTTCTATAGTTGGGATACTGGTAAGCAAGATATAATAGTTAAATAATATAAGCAATTTTTATATTTTTGCTAGAGTAAGCAAAATTGTTTATATTTTGTTTGGATCTAGCCATGTACTATAGTCACGGGTATGGGACCGGAGAAACTAAAAGCATAATTCACATTTGAATACATTGATTTGAGAGAAAAGAGAGGCAACGAAGGGGGATAATTATCCCTTTGCCCCTTCGCATTAATGTGCATGCATTTGAGATGCATGGAGTGCATGTACAAAAGGCATGTATATGAAGTTATCTTTCATTATATTGGAGGTTACAAGTGACAAAAGACAGATGTTATTGCATGTGATTAATGCACATGTTGTGTGCATATGACTTAGATGTCCACAAAAATAAATTGAAGACACTAAGAGGTACCCAATATAATTTAGAATGAGCTTTATATGTATTTGCCTTTTATTTTAATTCTAATGGTAAGTAATAAATATCATCTCCTCCTCTTTGTAGAAGTAATAAATATCATCTATGTAATAAATATCATCTCTAAACTTGTGTAATATATAACAATATTTATAATTATAATAAAATTAGATTAAAAAGTAATTTTATAATTTAATTAGTGTGAGAAAATAAAATTGTAAATAAATAAACTAAATAATTTTTATGTATTTTTGTTATATAATTGAATTGTAGAGACATGATAAAGATCAATAAGATAAAATTATTAGGGATAGACTCCACTAAATCTTATTTACATGAATTATTATTTTCTTATTTACATGAATTATTATTTTCTTTTCGAATTGTTAATATCAATTCACAACAATAATCAATTTCTAATTTTTTATATGAATGAGCTTAAATAATCAATTTCTTGATAATCATATAAATAAGACTTGTTTTTATCATAAAAGTCTTAAGAATTGTTTTTATAACAAAAGTCTTAAAAGGGATCATGCTCAGTTATTAAACACAAACATTTATTAGATATTTCAGTTCAATTCTAGATCACAAACAATAATTTTTCATACTTTAAGAATCAAATATAGTCACTAAACACAAACATTTATTAGATGTTTCAACATTTATTAGATATAGATATTTGAGTTCAGTTTTAGATCAGAAATAATACTTTTCCAAGAATCAAATATAAAACTATGGATAAATAGATATTGCACAAAGAATTAAGATATTGATATTAGAATATATATCTATATATATATAATATTAATATTAATTATATAAGAATTCAATAGATTATATTGAATTCTAATAAAAATAAGTTTAGCTTTTCGTAATCATGAAAAAAAAATTAACAATGAAAAAAAATGATTATATTAAGAAATCCTAAAGTATGTTGTTCAAGTATGATTTGTATTATTTTTTAGTTGAAAATATATAAGTTAATATGTATACAATCTATTAATGTAATTCACTCTTAAAAGCCTCGACCTAATTGACATATGGCCTTATGTAGTGGTGTCGGGTGTAATTCAACAACCTTGTTTTCAATTTTAGTGAGGTTAGATTCAATTTTCTGGTGCTAGGCTTAACTATCTTGTGTTAACTTTTTCTTTTATATTCTCTTTTTCTTTTTTTTTTAATTTAATGTTCTTTTTTTAATTTAATATTTTTTGTTTAATTATTTAAACAAAATATAAGAAATTAGTGTAGATTTTCATTCTCATATACCAATAATTAATTATTAAAAAAACTTAGAAATTAGTAACTTTTTTTTATATCCTTCTTCAAGAGTTCTAATTCTCCTTTTCTTAATTTAATGCTTTCTGTTTATTTTTTAGACAAAATATAATGAATCAGTGTAAATTTTCATTCTTAGACTTCAATAAGCAAGTATTAACAAAACTCTAATAAACTAAAAAAATGCATAGATTCTAAGCTTAAGAAGAGTTAATTTTATTATAAAATTTAACTAAAAAGTATGATAAAAATTCATGTTATCAAAACTCTTCTAAACTTAAAACATTGTTTGCCCTCAAGCAAAGGTAACTTGACACAGATAGATACTACTCAGCAATGGTATAACAATTTAGAGATAAATTAACACAAACATTTCAGATATCAATCATGTACGGTCCTACTCAAATCAATCTCATCAAGGAAAAGTGTTTCCTTGTTAAGAATCAATTATGGTACTCATAGTGTAGAGGTAACAAATAATGACACAACCTTATCAATGACACAATGTTTTCAATCAACAACTAGAGGTATTAATCCTCACCAAAAAATGTGTTTCACTCATACACACTAGTGTCTCAAGTTATGTTGTTCTCTCTTTTATCAATAATTTTTCACAATTTAACTTTGCTTTTTATTTCATAAGCCAAAAATCTTCAAAAACACGCAATATCATAATGAATTTTATTCTATTGTAATGTGGTTGAACTAAGAAAAATATTTATTCTTTTAGATAATCAAAACACTTCAAGCAAAGAGAGCAACTTAATAAACTCAAAAACTCAAAAAATTCAACACTTTTCTATTTCAAAACTAGACTTTAACCTAATATCAACTTTTCTCCTACATTCATTTATTTATTTACTATATATTTTCTTTATTTTCTGGAAGGAAAAATCCACAATTTTTTCTCAATTTGACTTTATACCCCTTTATGTATTAATTTTAATAACTTTTCCCAAACATGAATCATGCTAAGGATCATGACTTTTTTTCTCTCTACTTAAAGTGAAGTAGTCAATTAATTTATAACAAAGATAAGAGATTCAAGAATGAAAAAGAATTTCTTTTAAAGCTTCAAGGGGTGCACAAAAGTTTTATTTTATCAAAACAAGGTTGGCTATTTGGCTTTTTGATAAACTTTCCAGTCACGTCACGTTTTCAAGACAAAACTAGGTTTCACCCTACTATAGGATTAACCTAGGTTGAACTTAAAGAAACTCAAACTCATTGATTTTACTAAAATATTTTTCTTCTATGAAAATTTACTATGGATATATAAATGAAGAGAACAAATTCTAACTAGGGTTCTCGCGAAAGCTGAGGAAGGAAGTACATCATCCCCATCAGCATTGTTACACAACCTCTTCTAAATCTAAGTTTTCTCATATCCTGTCTCAATCATGATATGCAATAATAAAAGGGTGTGTGAAGGGAGAAAATGCACCCAAACCACTACCTGCAAAAAAAATTCCAAGCATATATATAACATGTCATCTATCCTAGGATTCAATTCCAGTAAGAACAAAATAACAATCATATATACAATAGGATTCAATTTTAGTAATAACAAAATAACAATCATATATACAATAAGAAAGAGAAAGATAAACATTCAAAAACCACACTCATTTTTACTTATTCAGTTAAATTGATTTGATTCTCAAAAAATGTTCGAGTAGAGTCGTCATTTATCATAACTGGGATCATGACGGGGATGACGAAAAATAATAATTGAAAAGTAGAAAAATGAATCGTCACCATAATTTATTATAGAAAACTGTAAAAAAAATCGAAAATAAAATTGTGGTCTACGATGGATTTATGGTTCAAGAGTCACGAAAGTTATTAGTACCTTACATCGTCTGTCCTAAGGTTACTTTAATTAAATGAGTAAAATGAGCGTAATTTTTTAAAATAAGTTTATTTTTTCCAAAAAGAAAGTAAAAAAATTAAAAATAAAAAATTACTTAGGTTCATCAGCTCCTCCATCAGATAGTGGCTGAGGTGGCGTTGATGAAGAGGGCGTCGTCAAAGACGGTGATAGCGGGGAAGTGAGAGAGAGTGGCGGAGAGAGGGTATTTGAGAGAGAGAATGAAGTGTTGGAAGGAAGAAGGTGAGGCAGTAAGCAAGACACCGTTTTGAATGTAGTGACACGACAACATTGGAAGGTCACAAACAGAGAGTTTCGTGGTTTTAAGTTGGATTTGTGGTCGAGATGGATGAGGCATTTGGAGACTATGGTGGTGGAAGAGGAAGGTATTTGGTGATGTGTAGTGTTTTTAGTCATGGTGGGAATACTTGCTTGGTTTGGTTTGGTTGAATGCATAATGAAACGAAAACAGAGTGAAAAGAGGGTGAATAAAACTTTCTTGTATGAGTGGATGATTTGTTTCTGTTTATGTGAGCCAGAGGAAGAAACTGAATGGGAGGAGTGTGTATAAAGAATGTCTATATGTGAGAGCAGAGACCAATTCCCTCCCCCAAAGCATAATCTAATCCTTTTTATATAATATGTTTTGATCTTTCATTTTTTAATTAATTATCAAAAGAGAACAATGCAATCTATTTAAAAAGAGAAGGAAAAAATTATGTTTTGCAATTAATTTCAAAACTGAAACAAATATTCTGTTAATACTCTTACTGGCATTAAAATAGCATAGGAGGGGTGGTGAGAAAGAAGGATGGCAGATGAGGGGTGAAGAGAAAGGAGGGAGGTGAGATTGGAATTTGACCCGTGGTCCAAATGTAAGATGCGGTGAGTGAAGAAAAGAGGGAGTGTGAGGAGAAAAGTGGAGCTTGCCCAATAAAGAGAAAGGGTGCGAACAAAAATAAGGGAGGTAAGGAAGTAAAACTGTCTTGCCCAAACAAGGGGTGGTGAGAATAAGAATAAGGGAGGTGAGGAAGTAAATCCCATTTTTCTTTTTTTTAACTTTTTTTCATTTTTTATTTGTATATTTAATGAAACGAAAATGATATATTTTATTTGTTTTTTCCTAAAATGATAAAAGAGGATAAAGACTTAAACTATATTTTTTTGTATTTTTTAGAAAAACAAAAATAAAGAACATGTAACAAAAAAACTACATTTTTATATTTTTTTCAAAAATAAATGAAAATAATAAAATTTAAACTAAATGATGGACTTTTTTCACTTTTTTGAAAAATTGATGAGAAATTTGAATGTTGAGAAAAGATGTAAAAAAAAAAAGAGAGAGAAAGAAGGAAGAGAGAGAAGGAGAGAAAGAAAGAGAGACCAAAAGAAGAGAGAGAAAGAAAAAGATGAACATAAAAAGGAAATTTGTACTAAAAACATTTTAAACTTCCTCACAATAATTATAACTCTATTTATAATGTAATAAACATATTTATGTGTATTTATTAATCTTTTATTTATTTTGAAGTATCATGATTATCTTACTTATTTTATTATTTTTATATTTATTTTATCCTGAATGTAGTGATTCTATTTATTTTATTTACTTTATCTCTAATTACACATTAATTCTATTTATTTTATTTCTAGTTATTGACTCATCCTATTTATTTTGTTTAATTTTATCTCTAGTTACCCTCTGGTATTTATCTTATCCTTAGTTACGTACTTATCCTATTTATTTTACTTTATTTTATATCTAATCATGTATTGATTATATTTATTTTATCTCTAATGGTCTTTTTTTTATTTTTTTTATTTTATTTCTAGTTATAAACTAGTCCTATTTATTATATCTCTAATGGTCTTTTTTATTTTTATTTTATTTTATCTCTAGTTATGAATTAGTCCTATTTATTTTATCTTCAATTTTTCATTCATCATATTTATTTTATCTCGACCCTATTTATTTTGTTTATTTTATCCTTACTCACTAATCCTACTCATTTTATTTACTTTATCTTGCTTCTATTTAGTTTATTTACTTTATATTTAGTTATGAATTGATCTTATTTATTTTATTTATTTTAATTTGAGTTACATACTAGTTCTATTAAATTATATTTATTTAAAGTTATTGCCATAATTCTTATTTTATCTTATTTTGTAATAATTTAAATATTATTTTATATATAATTAAGAAAAATACATATAAAGTAAAAATAAATATTTTTTAAAACTTGAATAAAAGAAAGTTACTCATCTACTCTATTATTATTTTGATGGTTGTATCTGCGAAGGTTTTATGTACATATTTTTGGTGGTATGTGATCTGTACGTAAATTCAAATTACATACATATTTTTAACATTATGTATGAATTTTGGCTGTATGTAATTCTCATTTTTCTTCTAGTGAAAACAAAATAGAGATAGGGATAAAATGATACTACCCTCTACATTCTTCCTTTGGTATTGAGAAAATCTCAATATTATGTATGTAAATCAAAAACTTAAAAAACGACATAGTTCTATATGAGAACAAAGCTTAAGTAAAATTGTTAGGTGTATAATTTTTTCTAAAGACTTTGGTGATATTAGAGCAGAGTGGAGATGAAGATGAGTATCATGAGGATCTGTTGTGAAAATCCTTTTTTAAAATATTTCTCTGACTTTTCAATTGTTTCCTAGAAATTGAAAAATAAATTCTCTGAATTCTTTATTATTTTCAATTAAACACAAACACCGTACAATTCAAATCCAATAATAAATTCTCTTTAATTTTCTATTATTTCCAATTAATTTCAATAAAAAATTATTTTTCTTTAATTAAACAAAATATGAATATGGAGGTACCTGTGAGAGGGGTTTAAGTGGATAATTTGAAGGGTTGGCTTAAGAGGGGAGAGAGGGAGTGCGGATTGACGAAACAAGGAGTTGTACAAGAAAATCAGCCTGGCCCAAAAACTGGAGGAGTGCATGATAAAAAACAGTGGTGTGAATACCATACTCTATTTTTTTATTTGAAACCTTAAGGAGATGGGCTTTTAATCAATTTTTATTTTTTTGGAGACTGTTTTAAAATGGACCAAATTTGCTTTTCTTTTTCTTTTATTTTTAATTTAATTTAAATAATAAAGCCAATGAATATATTTTTTATTTTTTCTTTATTTTTTTACTAAAAAAATATAGACAACTATGAAAACTATTTTTTTTACTTTTTCTTGAAAATAAAACAAATATAAAGAAAACGATAAACCTCAAAATTAATATGAGCAACTAACTAAATGATATTCTTTTTTTCAATTTTTCTTAAGAATTGATTAGAAACAAATTTTCTCTTTTTTTATTATTTATTTATGTAATTTTATTTGTTCGAAATTGAGTATTAACAATGTGAAGTAAGTACTCTTTAAATTATGACATTTTTTTAATAATGAATGATGATGTTCAAACATGAATTGTCTTAATATGAACTAAGAATGTGTTTTGTCCCATACTTTATTAGAATAAGTTGATCCGAGAACACGAAGCTAGCATAAAACTCTATAAGGGATATTGAAACCATGCTCAAAGTAATAGGTATTACTTTTGTTTGGCTAGATACCTTGGATTGATGTGATTTTGACTACAATTATTTTTAGAAGGAAAAATACATAAAAATAGAATTTGAAACAACAAACCAACAAAGGTTCCTAACTTATTATTTGTATATCATAATATGACTTAGAAGTAAAAATGGGAGAAGATATCATGGCATAAGTTTCTAATTTTAAATATTTGAACTTATAATTAAGAATGGTGGAGAAATTAATGAGGATGTTAATCATAGCATAGAAGCATGGCAAGAGACATTGAGGGTGATTTTTGCGAAGTGTTTATTAAGCTAGTTTTATTATACTATGACAATCCTGGAGAACCACCAAAGACAATGACTGAAGTTCCTAGTTGGCAAGATATCGTAGAATATTCATTGAAGGGTTTCTAGAATAGTTATACCTTAACTCAACTTACCAAGAGTGGTCAAACTTACGAATAGACAAAAAATGTGAGACTATTTTTCAGAAACTTATGAAAAGATTAAACAAGTTTTCTCCCGTGTTAGCATTACCCGATCTTACTGAACATTTCATGATATTTTGTAATGCTTCCAAAGTGGAATTAGGATGTGTTCTTATGCGAGATAGAATGGAGGTTTTATATCAATTTTAAAACTCCAGATACACATTTTTATTACCTTTCTTATTCTTTCCTCTCTCTTCATTCTTTTATCTCTCTACTTTTCTGAATTTTTTTTCATTGTAAAAGATTTTTTTCATTATTTTTGTTCTAAATCATTAAAGTCTCTATAAGGTAGCAACTCAACTTTATCTCTAATATATAAACTTAATTCACTTAAGAACCTAGAAATAGTCACATATTCCTCCTTTCTTATACTCACCCTCATAATATAAAGCTCTATTTTCTACCCATATTCCTCTATGCTCAAGTTGTTTTTATGCAGTTTATGGAGTTTATCTATAAGGTCACAATTAATAAGAAGGAATATGTCTACGACTCAAAGCACTCTTAAGGTTATTCCAATATACTATAGAAGGCTCGTTATGGAGACATCTATCTCTTACAAAGGCAGACCACCAGTGCATAGCATGACTTTGGAAACTAAGGGTGGCCAATAGAACTTTTCTCTCTTCACTCACTTGGTAGCACTCAAAAATTTGTTCAACTTTCATTCCCAATCTAAAAGGTGTCCACATCATCTTTACCATAAAAGTGAGGAAGATATACCGTACTTTCTTTAAGCTTTTTATCTCGTCTATGTCTGGCTAAAGGGTCAGATTAATAATAATCAGTTACTCTTAAGTTATCTCTTGCCTCTCCTTCCCAAAATTTATCCCTTTGGAAGAACTTGTTTTAATAATTGCTTTTTATTTTGATTTAACATCTTTCTTCCTTAAGGTCTTTAACTCTTCTTTCACAATGGCAAACTAAACGTCAGTGTTAATATTTAAAGATCAAATTTCATTTAAAATTTTTCTTAAATCAGATTTATTATCACTGGATTCGTTGTCACTGTGATGAGTAGAGTGTCGAGACATCTTTGAGTTTTGTATAATAGGTTTTCAAATTAAGAAGTTACAAGTTTTACACACTAAAGGGGATTCCCAAGAAAGTAAGATGTGTCACATGGACAACTTAATTACCAGGACTTTCCTAGTTAGAACCTGATGCCAATGCACTACACAAGTCTTTCTTGCGGTGAAAATCTCTAGAACACAAACTAAGACAATTCACACTACCAACTTAAACAAAAATTAATCCCACAAAAGTGTAAGCTAGGCGTGCTTAAAGGTGAGACTAGTTGGCACTATGGACCTTTGAGACACACTCATCGTCTAAAACAAAATTTTAATCCACTATTAAACATGTTTTATAGCTTACAACTCAAAATAATACAATCAAATTGCTTGCTGAAAATTAAAGCCTATATTATGCACTACATGTGTTTCATACAATGCTTCACAAGTGTTTCACTCAACTTTCCAAGTGTTTAACTCTCACTTCAGCTGCATTCGAGAGGCTTCTTCCTTTGTGAACATCTCTTGAGATGCTACACTTGAAGAAAATTTCTAATTTGTAAATTAGTTCTAACTCATGCATAATTTCTCTTTTCCAATGTCTAATTCACTCAAGAGGCCAAGAATGTAAAGTACTAAAAGCTCAAAATTCTAAGAAGCTAAAGTCAAATTGATTAATTGATGACAAACTCAAGGAATGTTGAAAAATTGGACAAAACAAGAAATTAAGGTATTGAATGAAAGTAGGCACTCAAAACAAATTCCTAATGATTTGCACTAGAGTATATTACAAAAATTGAAAATAAAACTAGAATTCTAGTTGTGGTAGCACTTGTTGTTTGATTTATTACTTACAACGTATTTGTAAAATAAGGTTTAGACCAGTTCAAGAGGAGGGATGAATTGAACTTTCAAAATCTTTTTGCAATGTAAAATGTTCTTGAAGCAAAGAATGAAAATTCTTGATTCAATCAATCAACTCGTGTAATTCTGGACTGTCCAGTAAACAATCAATTATGCACAGCGGAAGTTGTTAGAAATAAATCCAGAATACAATTTTCAATACAGAGATATGTTAATCCAGAATCAAGATGATTAAACACAGTCCAGTAGATTTAAAGAATAAACAATAAAAATAACTCAGAAGCACAGTTGATTCAAATATGTGTAAACAGATTCAGATATGCGTAAATAGATTCAGTACACAAACATACACCCAGAAATTCTTAGTGAATAGCAAGATTTAGTGATCAGTTTATTAGGCGAATGCAAGCAGGTAATAGAACGATCAAGAAGAGAGAAGAAGAAATCAATAACACAAAGATTTATTTTGGTTCACTCTTTCTCAAGGGCTACGTCCAGTCCTTTGAAAACTAGCAAAGATTTCCACTAAAAAGATCACAAGATCAGTTTACAACCCTTGCTCCCAGCAAGTTATCACTGCTCCCTGCAGTACACACTACTCGTCGCAGCACTCACACCTCACTGAACCCCTCAGCTAGTGTGTAACCCACTACACTAACACCACTTGCAACCCGCAAGCAAACACTACTCCCTGTAGCACTCACACTCTAGTGAACCCCTCAGCAGATGTGAGACCAGTGCAGAAACCCACTGGACCAACTCAATTCCAAACCTAGTAATTGAAAATAGCAAATAGATTACAAGACAATGTAAGATAAACTATTGATCACTTAGTACTTCTACATAGAACATATTACAACGACTAAAGATCAGGTGTAGAAGACTTAGCTTTGGTCCGGAACCAAAGTCGCAAGAACCTCACTCAAGGATGCTTCAAGATTCACGTTCTTTGAGGTTTCTTGTTTTGAAAAGCTTTGTCAAAAATGATCGCACAAACTGGACACTATTTCTCACGTAGAATATCTCAAGGAATGCTTTTCGAAAATCTTAGTTATCTGAAATGATAGTGCCAATTCTTTTATATAGCCAAATCAGTTTTAAAATAGCTTAGCTGTCATAGTTTCAATTAATTGAATAAACCATTCAATCGATTGAATTGACTGTTAGAAGACTCAGTCAAAGATTTCACTTGTAACAGAAATAATTGTCACAATTCAATCGATTGTTTCAAGTATTCAATTGATTGAAAAAGATTTTCAACAAAAAATAGTTTATGCTATTTTTCTTAAAACCAATTTAATAAAAACAATTTTAATATTTGTGAATCTCTTAGCACCTCAAGAATGATGAACCATGCAACTATGATTAAGAACCAAGCCAACACACAAACCCAACTAAGGACCTAAGACCGAATCATCCAACCATCTTCATGTTGGCTCAAAGTCATCCACTTGAACAATTATGGTCCAGGTTGGTTCCAACAGATTCTTCATGAAGTTGTCTTGATCAACTCACGTGCTAGGCATTGATCGAACATAGTCCATATTCAATCCATCAGAACTTCAGCAAGCTATGGTCTTTATTGACTTCATCAAATCACATGCTTAGCATTGGTGCTAACAATATTTTTCCTTGAAAATTTAACCACAAGTTCTCAACATCATACAAAAACCACTCACACAAAAATTGGATCAAAACGACACTGGAAAAAAAATTAATAATTTGAAAATTAAGAGCAATATTTTCACATTAGGACTCTTTTTTAGCTTTTAGCACCTTGGCTTTTTCTATTTATCTATGTTTTTGTACTTGAAATCTGGATGCACCTTTCTAATAATACATTATAAACATATTACAGTGCATTTTAGCAAACAATTTCTATGCAAGGAATGGAAACCTGAGGAATTCAAGAAAATTGAACATGATAACAAGACATAATGGAATTGTAGACTCTTAGGAACTTACTAATGATCAAATAGTAAGCATTGAAATTCAAAAATGAAAAATTAAAAAGCATACAAAAGTATAACTTTTGCTAGACATTTTATCAAACACTTAATATGCAGCAATTTCACTTAGACATTTAATCAAACACCTAATATACTAGAACATATAGTGGAATTGATAACATTTTGGAATGACTTGGACAACATGTATACATATTACTAAAGAAAAATGACACACTAATACAATTAATTGGACCGGTTAAATTATAGAAAGACTCGACCAAAATTGAAAACATTGTTGTAGTAAACAGAAAAATCCTATGGCATTGCTATTGGATCTTTTAAGGTAATAACAACTATTTGAATCAATTAGAATATAGATAAATAACAATTAAATGGTTGTGTAACATTTAAAATGTCAAAATAGTTATAAACAACATGGATGAATTTTAAAAACAACAAAGCAACACAAAACAATTTTAATACAATGAAAATAGTGCAGAAACAATTTTAACAACAAGAAACTACTTAGCTTTTGATGAACCTAAGATCTGAATACCATATGATAAAAACCAGCTTTGGCTATTTGCTTGATTTGAAGTTTCCTGTTGAATGCAATATGGAGGAGGCAACGAAAGTAATGAATGCAATATATAATTAACAGATTGGATGAAATGGTCTAGAGGAAAAAGGAGATGTGAGAGAGGTGAGGCCAACTTTCATAAGATGCCTAGGCTAAACTCAAAAGAGAAGTTAACCTAGAGGTGATCACAAGAACAGGTGAAGCTTGATTTGAACTTGTGTTATGTTGTGGTAATTTTCCAAGACATTTGGTTCTTGAGTTTCATCTTTGTTAGCTTCTCTTAGAAGTCTAGCTTAAAAATTCCAATTGGGAGTTGGCCTAACCTCTCTCAATATCCTTGTTCCAATAATTAACTCAAGCACAACATGTCATTATTTTCATTTTCATAAAGTTTCCACTGTCTTGAATCACTCCATTTTCGACCACACTACAATGCATTGTTCTAACCACTGTTTGCTTTATTTTCCTTGGTTTAATTGTTTTGAAAAAAGAGACATAGAGCAAGGATTCCATCAAAACTCATCAACTCCAAACCTACTCTCCTCCTTAGATAACTCAATGGGCTCAGATTTGGGTTCAAGCTCGATTTGCTTGGTAGGTTTGACTTTCGCAACTCTCTTCCTCTCAGATAGAGATAAGAAAGGAAAATTAGAAATATTGGCGTAAGTGGGTGAATGGGTTTGAATCTTGACATTGACCAAAACCCTTAGGGCATGCATGACTCTCTGGTTCTTCAAGTGCAGGTAGAGGTTATTAAGATCTCTTTGGATATCCTGCACCCTCTTCATGAAAATGGGCTGCTGGAGATAAGTCCCCTGGAGATAAGTCCCAATTGTGGGGTCAACGGTGAGTTGGGTATACACCTCGAGACCAAAGAAAGCATCGTCGAAGGGGATAGTGGTGGAAGAGTAGGGTCTGGACACCACAACTTGAACATTTTGGTCTTCTACGTTGAAATCATTTTCTTCTTTTTCACTTACGGCACATTTGTTTTTTTTTTCTTTACTGTTGTGAGTGCAATCTGTGTATCTTTCACCTCCACGTGTCTTTCTCAATAGTAAAAAGGGATTGTGTATATGTTATGAGAGTCATTGAGTGAGTGTAGGAGAGTGAGTGGTAGAAGTTGATAATAATAAGATGTGGGGAGTTAGTTTGGGTGTGGAGAGCTCAAAGTGAGTGAGTTAGAGAGATGTTTTTTTTTTTCTATTTTTACTTTTATTTTTATTTTATTTCATACTAATTTTATTTTTTTTATTTTGATTATTTTTTTGGGAGTGTGAAGTAATAAAGGGAGTGTAGGGAGTAAAACTTGTTTGGAGGCCCAAAGGTGGCTCAAAGAAATATAAGAAGGGTGTGAGAGTAAACTTAAGGGGTGCAAAAAGTAAAAGTTCTTCTATTTTATTATTGTTTTTTACATTACTTTTTTATTTTTTCATAAATATATTTTATTTATTTAGTTTTATTATTTTATTTGTTTTTGTTATTTTTTATTTTTATGTAAAACTTAATGGTTTGAACCCAAACTATATATTTTCATACATTTTAATATATTCTAAAATGAAAAGAAATAAAGTCCTAGTCTAATCGTCTTGAATTTTTTTAAATAGAAAATACCAATTTTCTAGTTTTGTAGTATTTAAAGGAAAAAATATTTTTCTTCATTTTTTCATTCTTTTAAAACTAGTAGACACATTTTTTTCTCTAGAAATAAATTTTATTTACTCCGATGAAGTTGGATGTTGACAGTTGCACTTGTCACTCGGATTTAAAAATTAATTCAAAAACTTTCCATTGAGTAATTGTCATGTGGACTTCATGCTTCGTATACTTGGTTGAAAAATGTTCTCCATTTAGGAGCTTCATAATGGCTTTAAATCCTTTCCATTGCCATGAAGACATATGGCAATCCGCACCTTGTATCCTTACAAATCAGCCTTAACACCACACAAGCCCTAACCTTTGTCTATGTTAGCCCTTGTTCACACTACTCCTTTATTGCTCCTTCTTTGGCACTTTTTTCCTTTAATTTTTTATGATGGATTAAGGAATCTGAATTATTCTGTTGTTCTAAAATATTTACACAAGTAGAGGACTTCTTATTAATATTCCATGTTCTTCAGAGAAATCTCTTCATGGTTGAATTTGGATCCGAGCAGCTATTTCGAAGCCCCAGGTTTATAAAGCCCAATCTTCTGTGTTGCTTCTGACGAAACCTCTAGCTCTGTGTCCTCTTTACTCTGTGACTTGGGTGTCTGGGGCGCATGTCATCACTCTACATATCATCCTCAAATAGATGAACAATCTGGGAGAACAATCCAATATTTAAAAGATCTATTAAGGATGTGTGTATTAGATCATTTGGGTAGTTGGAATAAAATGTTATCTCTGGTGGAGTGATGTGCATTGCCTAACGTGCCTCAAATAAACTAGGTGGCTAAATTTATAGTATAGCTAACATAGGTCATTCTTCCCAAGGACCACTCAAATATTCTCTTAAAATACAGGGGTTTTTAACAAAGTATTTAAATTCAATAACAAAAGCAGAAATCAAACAAAATAGAGGAATTCAAATAATGAAGAATCAACTTGGGCTCCCTTCGGTTCTCCCAAATCCTTCATCGGCTCTTACACACAATTCAAATTACACGTGTGGGTTAAATAGATCAGGATCCATGCATCTATTTAACATACTGAATACCCTACAATCGTAAAACATTTAATCGAACATCTAGTGTGCCAAACTAATGCAATCGCATCATGAACAACATTGTCAGTTCTACATAATTCCAATTTGGGAATTTCATAACACATTCTAATTGAACTGTATTGATTCAATTACAAGATTAATCCAACTATTAAATCTAATAATCAAATTAAAAAAAACAAGTGAACATGTAATTTTCGGAAAGAAATACAAAACATGAACCTAAGGATTAATCGGAAAGGGATAACCTCCGAGCACCAGATTGAAGGAGGTTAGCCACTCATCATCATGATTAGCATCCCAAATTGAAGCACAAATAATACAAATTGAGAGAAGAAAAAAATGCAGACATGAAGAAGAAGAAGGAGAAGAAGAAAGAAAGATGAACGAATTGTATTCCCAAAAAAACTTTGTAGTGTGGCTGCTGTCAAAATATCATAAAAATATATATTCTCTCTCCCCCCCTTACAATCTCTCCCACCAAGGAAAAACCCTCACCCTAATTCTTTTGCACTACCTAAGGTGACCCAGACTCATTCTATGTTGCCCTAAATTGACCTAAGAGTAATTATTTTCGCTCAAAATGTTGTCCAAATTCCGTATGTCAACTTCAAGGCTTATTTTGTCTACTTTTTCGTCCAAATTTAGTCTTCGGCCTTACAATAATGTTTGTATGTGTTTTAGTTATATGCAAAATGACATCAAGATCAAGTTAATCTGAGGTCTGTAACAAAAGTTATGTGTTGAAAAATATGTAGACTGAAGTTCAAGAGGGGGTGAATTGAACTATTAATTCTTTTTTAAAAGTATTTGGAAAGAATAGAAATTTTTATTGGTCAATGCTCAACAATAAAAATAAAGACAGATCAATCAATTAAAATTGCAAAACAACAAGCTGAAAAATAATTTTCACATGTGTCTAGAAAAACAACCGGTTAAAACAAAAAATCAATCAATTAAAATTTCCTAATAGTGAATAAAAAAAACAGGATAAAATACAAGACAATCGATTGAGATTTAACTTGCAATACTTAAATAGAATACAGTTGCTTTAGAGAGAAAAACAATTGATTAAAAATACAATTCAATTGATTGAAATTTTTCCAGTTGTAGTATTTCCAAAATATGAACAATGATCTTGGTTAAAGGTTTCTTCCAAAGCAGTTTGTGTTCAAGAGAATTCAAAAAGATATTTAAAAGATTTTAGTCCAAAAAATTAACAAGTTGAATTTGAAAATAGTAGATTCAAATTTATCAAAATTGTGTCACACCAGTTTTCAAAACAGTGAGGAGTAAAAATAGTGATTTAATTTGTTGGAACAGTTGACTAAAACCTAGAACAAAGATTAAAAACAGATTCAATTATGTTTAATCAATCGTACAAAATTTAGTTAACCAAGAATTATGACAAAGTCAATTATTATAAATTGTTTAAAAAGAATTGATTAAATTCGCTTTCAGTCGATTATTTTTATTAGTAGAAGAAAGTTCTCAAGTTCTACCCAGAAATTTAATTCGTTGATTCTCAATTTTAATTGGTTGTTTATACTAGAAAAACCAGTTTTAATGCAGAAATGACATGTGATTCAAAATGACACAAAATCAAAGAGAGTGCACAAGATTTTTATACTGGTTCACACTTTTTTCAAGAGTTACATTCAGTTCCTTTGCAACTCTAGCAAAGGTTCCACTAAACACACAAGTTTACAAACAAATACAAGTCAAAGACTGAATCTTGAACCCTACTAGATTGATCAAGACCCCTGTGCAGAACCCTACCATACAGTATGCAGAATCCTACTGCAAATATACAATGGAAACACTATCTAAAGGAAAATACATCACCAAACACACTTAAACACCATATCTAAGTGTAAAACAATAACAATATTGCAATAAATCAAATTACAATAAAAACCAACACTAATACAACAACAAATATGAACCAAGATAAAAGGATAAGGCTTCCTTGGACTCAAATTTGGATGCATGGTGCTTTACTTAGTCAAATGCAAGCAAGACTCCTTCTAAGATTGATAGCCAAGGTAAATCTTTGGCAAATCTTGACCAACCTCTCAAAACTAGGAAGCTTACCCTCAAATACTTTCCTAAATATATTAAGTGTTCTCAAAAGTTGGAAATGCAGAAATTGTTAATTTGCAACTGCAAAACGTGTTTTTATAGTGCAGAATTCACGCCAATGTGAAATCAACCGATTATTTACGGAAACCTATCAATTGATTTTACTAGAGTTCAAAACTAGGAAGCTTACCCTCAAATACTTTCCTAAATATATTAAGTGTTCTCAAAAGTTGGAAATGCAGAAATTGTTAATTTGCAATTGCAAAACGCGTTTTTATAATGCAGAATTCACGCCAATGTGAAATCAACCGATTATTTATGGAAACCTATCAATTGATTTTACTAGAGTACCGATCAATCGATTGTTTCTATGAAATAGTTGATTATTTTTACTCTGTAGCAAAACTTTTTTCTAAAAATATAGTTCAGAAATTGATTCCACCTTGATTCTTTTAGAGCTTCTTGCTTGTTAGTATCATGATGAAAGTACATAAATGCAAATGGTGTAGACTTTTGTCGATTACTAGGGTTGTCCACCAATGCAGGGCATGTCCTTGGAAGCTAAGGGTGGCTAAAGGGACTTTTCTCTCCTCACTCACATGGTAGCACTCAAACAACTGTTCAACCTTTATCTCCCAATCTAGAAAGGTATCAATATCATTCATTACTCCCATGAAAGTGAGGTAGACCTACCCTAACTTCCTTGGATTTTCTCTCTTTCTTATGGTGATTGTAAGGATTAGGCTGATAGTGTTCTGCCATTCTCAAATTATCTCTCTCTGGTTTTTCTTGCTCAATATCAGAATGTTATTTTTTTGTAGAACTAGTTTTAGATTTGGACTTGTGATCCTTCTTCCTTAAGGTCTTCATTTCCTCCTCCATAATGGAAAATTGTATTTCAGTGTTTAGTTTAAAAGAACGACGTTCATTTAATAGTTTTCTTAAGTTTGAATTATTTTCACTGCACTCATTGCCACCATGGGGTGAGAATGTCTAGACATCTTAAGTTTTGTGAAGTAGTATTCTCAAGGCAAGACAAACAAGTTTAGCATACCAGGGGTATTCCAGGAAAGTAAGGAGCGTCACTATGACAACTTAAGTACCAAGACTTTCCTTGCCAAAGCCTGACCCGATGTACCACACAAGTCGTTCTTATGGTGAATTCACTAAGTCACAAATGAAGGTGACTCAATTAAGCAAGAATAAAACTAGTCGAGTTGATCAAAAATTGGAAATAAAATGTAAAGAAAAGTAAAAGCAAAGGTGTGAGAATTGTAATGCTAGACGGATCCTAGTGGTGAAGTTCTTTGGCACCAAGGACCTTAGAAACATTTCATCATCTATGTCATTTAGACTAATCCACTAATAATAGTGTTTTGCAATTACAACTCAAATGAATACATTCAAATTGACGTATACTAGTGGTGAAGTTCTTTGGCACCAAGGGCCTTAGAAACATTTCATCGTCTATGTCGGTTAGACTAATCCACTAATAATAGTGTTTTGCAATTACAACTCAAATGAATACATTCAAAAATTTGCTGAAAATTTAAATCCCTATGCTATTCACTCCAAGTGTTTGTGAAAATGGCCTCACAAGTGTATCACTCCTTTTTGCTCAAGTTTGTCAATAAATTTTTTTAGCAACAATACCGCATCTCCATTTGTAAATCATCCTCCAATATTGCTTTGAAAAATCATCTCTTGATATATTGAACACCAACTCAACCCAAGTGCTTTCATCAATGTACTACTAGTTCACCATGAATCCACAAAATGTAAAACAATAAAAGGATAATTTGGATAGCACAACTCAAGAAGAATTTTAATGGAAAAACTCAAAGAATGTAAATGGAAGTGACAAGCAATAAAAATAAGGCTAAAAAATGGAAGTACAACACTCAAAAGATTATCTACTAACGGCTCTAGGGTAGATGAAGAAAACAGAAAACAAAATTAGATTTTTCAGTTCTGACAGCAATAGGTATATGATTTATTGTGACAAATGTACGATATCTTTTATCATGAAATTGTTACCACCAAATCCCAACACATTAAAAAACATCCATGAAAAATTCAGTTCAAACTAAGCACTGAGTTGCTTTAGATAAATCCAGAATAGCAAGGATTTTTATGTATAGTTCATCAGTTTTCCAGTCAGTGTGCTAAGGTTCTGGCAGCGTCTCGTCCAAAATTTATTACGTCCACACCACAAAAAAATTAATTCACCAATTTTTAACCACACATTCCCAACATGTCAAGCTATGGTCATGCCAAATTTCAGGTACATACGGTCACATAATTAATTATAGTAATTCAAAAACAGAGGCGAACTTGCATTTCCATCAGATTTCGAACAGCATTTAGCTTTCAGCTTTTATACATTTATTATTTTTTGTACAAATTGAATTTGAATGCACCTTTTTCACAGTATCTCTATAACATCTCAATATAGACTTATACAAAATTTCATGCACAAATATATGCAATATTCCGTTTCTAGTAAATTTTTCAAATTCAGTAGACTTTCATCAAAGAGTTGCAGATCTGGAAAATGAAACCTATGGATTCCAATGGATTTAGAACAAACTTCAAGATATATGGAAATAGTAGAGACTCTAGGAAACTCACTAATGATCTAATAGTGAATTAAGGAACTCAATAATAAAAAGAAAAAAGTAATCAAAGCCATACTTCTTTGACACATTTCATCAAACACATTCTGCTCAACATTTCTTTCACAAGCATTTGAACAAACACCTAGCCTACAAGTATAAACCTAATGAATTTATGACAAATTGGATGTACACATGACTTTGACATATACTATGGATCATAAAATTCAAAGCTATCACAAAAAACAACAGTTCTCACCAGTTAAAATCAAAGAAAGATTCAAGAAAACGTAAAACAGTTGTGGCACACATCAAAGAACACCTAAACAATGGATCTTGAACAGTTCAAGAAGATTAATGCAATTTGAACCGTTTAAACTCAACTACACTACTTTCAATAGGTACAAAACCATGTAAAAAGTGGCAAAAAACACGGTATAGTTGAAACAAAACTAAAGGAACCAAGAACTCGTCTTCTTGAAGACCTATGCTCTTGATACCAAATGATAGAGGAGCTCCTTCATGCTAGTGGCTTCTTGTTTGTTCTATAATGAGTCGTGATGTAGAATGAAGTGTTTGCACCGATAAAAACCAAGGAAAGAACTTCAAGCATGCGAAAGCAATGGATATGGAAAAGAAATTGTGGAAGGAAGATTGTTGAGGAACCTTGAAAGGATGGTAAACTAGGTGATGAAAGGGAACTTGAAGGAGGTTTGGTCAACCTTCAAGAGAGAGTCTCAAGCTTCTTGGAAAAGAAACTTAGTTGGAAACTTGATAGTGTGCTGAAAATTCAGCAGCATTCCATTAAGGTAAATCAAGCTTATTTTACATGGTGCCTATACATGTATTTATAGAAAAGGAGTAGGAAGAAAAGCTTATGGTAGAAGCTTCACTAAACCTAGCATAAGAAGTAAGCTTCCTCTAACCCTAGCACACTTCCTTTCTCTCCACTCAGCTGTTGCCATGTGTCATAGGCTTCATGGTTGACGCCCCTTTTAAGAGAGAACTTTACATGCAACACCCTTTGAGTTACCCGTCTTTGGCAATTGGTTGGTTGCATTTTTATCGACTTATTGGGACCTTTCCTATGTTTCTTGTTCCAAGGGAGAGAGCTCACGTCTATTGATGCTTGGGTTGCATGCTTAGTTGTTTCCAAGAGAATTCATGGTTTGAACTTGATGATTGGTGGCTACGTAAGTGCAAAATATGGTAGGTTCAAAAGTGCATCTCAATAGCCTTTATTAGAGTGGTCCCCACGTTCATTGGTGCATGGTGCAACCCCACATATTTTCTTTCTCTCTTTGTAGATTGAAGTGGGCTCCACCTTCATATTGGAAAGACAAATAACTCCTTTATCTTCATTGGTGCCCACTATCTTTATTTCTCCTTTATTTCTTAAAGTGGACCCCACCTTCACTTTAGCAAGCCAAATGTTTTGTATTTCTTAGAATAGCCATGTACTTCACCTTCCATGTGAGTCATAGGTGAATCTTCTGTTATCTCCTAAAAATTAAATCCAAACAACAAAATTAGAATACCAAAAATACCAAACACATATACCAAATTAAAATCTAAACTATACCCATAATCCATCATAGAGTGTTACTAGCATTACGGACAAAATACAAAACATACTCAAGTTTAGAAAAAATTTCAGAAAATACATCAAATTGAATCAAACTTTTATTTAAATCCCAATTAACCCAAATACATAAAAAAATTGTCCAAGACTTATTAATTATTAATTTATTCATCATTATTGTTATCATTATGCAATAGGGAAGTGGTTAAAATAAATAGATATCATGGAGTTTACATAAAAATAATAATTTTCATGTTAGTATTAGGATGACACCATATAAAAATTTGTATGGAAGGAAGTGTAGAACTCTTTTATACTAGTATCATGATGGAGAAGCGGTGTTGGTTGGACCAAAGTTACTTCAGCAAACCATTAAAAAGGTGATGCGGATTCATGAGAGGATGAAAACTTCTCAGAGTAGGCATAAATCTTATACAGATAAAAGGAAGAAGCCTTTGGATTTTGCAGCTGGAGACCATGTATTTCTAAAAGTAATACCTACCAAGGGTGTAGGAAGAGCTATCAGATCAAGAAAATTCTCTCCTAAGTTTGTTGGACCTTATTAGATTTTGAGAAAGATAGATCCAGTGACTTATGAGATCTCTTTACCTCCTCATTTAGCAAACCTACATAATGTACTTCATGTGTCTCAACTAAGGAAATATACACTTGATCCTAAACATGCATGGGAGGCTGATGATGTACAAATCAAGTAGAACTTAAGATTTACGGCTAGAGTAGTTAGAATTGAAGATCATCAAAATAAACAACTCAGAGGCAAGACCATCAATACGGTAAAAGTGTTGTGGGATGCTAAGTCTAGTCATTCAAATTGGGAGATGAAGGAAACCATAAAAGAAACCTATCCTTATCTCTTTCCAGTATGTCAATTTTTGAGGACGAAAATTTTTCTTGTTAGGTAAAATGTAAGGACCTCAAAAATAGCTTTACAGTATAAGTGGTATAATTAAAATGACACCTGAATATTTTATTATTAAAGTGAAAAATTTATATAAATAGAAAAATTAGTTATTCATGTTTCATTTTAATATAACGACTATCCCCTTTTTGTACTCCTCTGCCTTCTCTCTAGATTTTTAACCTCATCCTTCATCATACTAACTATTAGAGACCATTGTTGGACTCTTGATAGTAATTGGAGTAAAGTTGCCTGATCATAAGTTTGATTAGTGTAAGTTCAGTCATACTCATTTTTCTTGAGTCAGTTTTGAGTTTTACTGTTTATTTGGATAGATACTCTTTGCATGTGATGCTTGAGACTTCAGGATTAGTCTCAGTTAGTTCAGAGTCCTAGTGATGTGTTCAAATCATTGATCAGAACTCTATGGTACATGTTAGACTATTTCTATTTTTCTTTAGGAGTTAGAGCTCTTTGAGTACTCAGACTTCTAATTAGGTAATTCAGCCTAAATGTTTTAATAACACCCTAGGATAGAAGATCTAAATATGGGGTGACATGGTCACCAGTTTTAAAGTTTTCTTGCGAGGATTGGTTGTATATTGTTGTATGTTTCTAAAACTATAGATATATGAGACTTCTAATTGTTGATAGTAAAATGATGTTGAGAATTAATGGGGTTTTGAATTGGTAAAAATGAGATTATTTTGAATTGGTAGTTAAAAAGTATGGTTTGAGATTGTTTTGATGATTGATATTGTAAAAATTGGTCCTCTTTAAAAGGTCATTCAGAGGTGGTCGCACACAACACCATATGACCCATCGGGCGCCACTATAGGGGAATGCTCTCAGGTTTAGTCACATTGGGCGCAATTCCATTGGCGTTGGGTGCAATTCCATTGGTGTTGGGCGCAACTTGATCGAGTTGTTCTTGGATTTGAATAACATCAGACGCCACTTCTTAGCACCAAGCGCAATGTCAGCTTGCGTCGAGTACGGTTTCAGTTGTGTCAGGCGTCGTGCAATGCTATACTTAGCTTTTGTAAAATTTGTCTTCTTATTTTCTCAACTCTTCGTTCTTATTCATTAATCGGGTGTTATATTCATTTGTTAGTCAACGTATGATGTATGATATGAACTATAAATTGTGTGGTATGTGTTTGAGGTATAGTATTTTCAGAAAAGAAAATATTGTATTGAGAATGATTAGGATGTGCATTGTTTTGAGAATTGTTAGAATGATGTGTCTTGACTCTACTGGTATATTGAAATCATATAGATAAATATTATCAGGTAGTGATGGTCGAAGGAGATTCTTATAAGCAACTAGGGTTTGAAAAAGAGTCGTCTATAGATTAACTCTGTCATATGAGGATAAATGATTTATTTGTGAATGTGGTTGTGTGGATTTAATAGTGGAAGGATAGTATGATAGGTGCTGAGTCTAATTTAATACACGAGTCTTTCAGAAGCAAAGTTAAGTGTCTATGTTGGTCAATGGATTTCTTATGTGGGTGATATTGATTTTGAGTTCATTATAAACACTTCATTTGTTATTATAAATGTAATGGATTAAAAGGTGATGGATCATATGTTTTTTATTGTGTTAATTTGAAATTATAGTTATCTTGGAAATGTTTTAAATTGCTAGCTTATTTCCCTTTTGTGTTGTCTTTGTTTTTAAAATATGTGATGAGTGTGTCTTACCCTTAACAGTAATAGATGATCTGACTCTTTCGTGAATAGATGAAGTTTTCCTTTTCTTTTATGTTTATAAATTCTTTTTAGATTTGTTTATATTTTAAAATCCCTAAAAGAATAAATATATTTTGTAATCCTTTATTAATAATATGTATATGTATATTTTTAATTATAAATATATTTGTATGATATAATCTTTAGGAGATATAAATATACGAGATATAAATAAAGACTACAAATTTACTCATTTTGTTAATATATATGATTAACACACATTTATCAAATCTCTTCCAATTTTTTTTATGTAAATCTCTTCCAAATTACTAACAAACTTTTTCATATTTTTTTTTACTCTCTAAATTGTTTTCCTTAATCCATACAATCTTTTCTTGTATTCTTTTTCCTCTACTTCCTCCCTTTAAATTTAGTCCAGATATTCCTTTTTCTGTCTGTCACTCTCCAATCCTAATCCTAACATTGCTTCACAATCAATATTATATAATTGCTGAACATAAAGGCATAGGAAACATCAATTTCAGGAGTCTCATTCGTCAAGAAACATCAACATGTCGAGTCCAGAGTCAATAATTGTAGGTTAATTCAAACCAATCATGGTTCTGCTCTGCTTTTTCTTTTCAATTCAAACGCATTAAGCATAATATATATTTGGTATCAAAGAATATATAAGGTAGAGTTTGGATGTTCCATTATTGCATGATTTTTTATATTATTATATAGCAATGGGTTGACGTATGATTTTTTTCTTTCTTTTAACAATTGTTCTAGTCAGAATTTTAACAACATACGAAGATAAATTATCCATAAACCCGCAATTTATGGTATATGATTGAAAATTAAAGTGTATTAAAATGAAAAGGAAAACGTAGTGATGATGTCAATTTGTTGTTTTGTTTGCACTATTCATAGAATGGAAAAGGAAAAGGTTAAGGCCATAAAGTGCTAAATGAAACCGACCCTTGTGATCTCAATGGGCCACATGTGAAGCCGAGGCTGCTAAGTGCAATAAATAAATGAAAATACATAGCTTATTGAGTTTCAACAAATAGGAAAAAAAAAGTTGAATACGAAAAATATTTTATAATTGGGTTAATTTTATATATTTTTATGAATTATTGTAAAGTTTCACGGAATATTTAAAATAAAGCTCTACTTGTGGTACATGAGTCTTATTTCTAGTTTTCATACCAATCCAGTTCAATATATTTATATCTTAGTTTCGTATGCATTTATTTAATTTTACAAACTAATTAAAAGTCGAAAATGAATATGATTAAAATAGTAAATTATTTTCAATTGTTGCTCATAAAATCACTTGCTCTTAAAAAGAAAACAGTTTTAATTATTATAGATACATGTCAATTAGCAGCTACTTGAAAGTAATCACTAAATTATTTTAAAGTTTTAAAATCAATAATGCAATATTTAATATAGTTCTTAGAAATATAATAATCTTAGAAATTGAATAATTTCGTTTTGTTGAAGTCAAAGTTACTGTCGCCATTAATAACTTGTTTATATTGAAATGAATTGAAGTCACAAATTAATATTTAAAAAAAGGAAAAATATAAGTTTAAAGTAAAAATAATACTATGCATAATTAGTAGTGTTTTTCGATAAACTCAAAATCAAAGTTTCATTTAATAATACGTGATGTATTTAATAAAATAAATACCAAATTTAATTAGAGATCACAGTAATTGTATTAGGTAAGTTTTTTCTCCACGATACTTTTTAATTACTTTACTTTTTAAAGTTTATATATGCATATTTAATTGATGTGTGTGCCCAACTAAGTGTATAGACTGCATGAAAGGTATAAATACTAGATATATCGTATAAGGCAACGTTTGATCTCTATATTATTATTTAATTAATTAAAAATATCTTATGCATATTTTAAAAAAAAAATTCATTATCTCATTGTGTATGTTAATTTATAATTACGATAAATTGTAACAATATTTCTGTCTCTAGTACATATTGGTTGAATATAAGCATACTCCTCTTTTCTAAAATTACTAGAACTTTAGTTTTTTAGATTAAATAACAGTATTATTTCTAGTACATATTTTTAGATTATATAATGAAAAATAGGTAATTCAAACTCAATTTGAAAGCTTTTTTTTAGTAAATTTGTACTATGAAGTCCTAGGATTTTTTTTTTCTTTCTTTTCTTTCTTTCTTCCACCGGTTTATTTTCATAAATTGTCTCTAACTTTTCCATAAATAAATTCGATTAGTTTGAAGATAATTTAGTATAAAATATTTTTGTATAATCAAAATTTAAAATAGAATTAGTTATCTCTAGATCTTAATTTTTCTACTTTTCACTTAACTGTTTTGGAGTTTTATTAGTTCTAACAGTTGAGAAATATTAATTTTTTTAATTAGTTCATTCTTTGGTTTGTTTTGGTGATCTTTTAAATATTCAAATAATTGGTATTTTTTTAATCTCTTTTTTTGTATTACTTGAACCACAAATAACTCTTAGTTTCGGGAAATTAGTTTGAGTTATAAATTAATTTTAGAGTAAATAGTTAATTCAGTGTAATCAGTATTTACAAATTTTATTTTAGTGTAATAAAACAATAACAGTTTTAATACAGAAACAATTAAGATAATTAAAAGTGTTTAATTTTTAATAATTGTCATGCTTATTTCTTAAAGAAAAAATTAATGTTAATATGCAATTTTTTGAATGATATTTTTTACCCTTACCTTTTTTGCTTAATAAATTTAAAATTATTTTCTTGATTAGCACTCTTTATTCTTTAAGTCCTACAATAACATCTTTTTGTTTTCTTCTTATTTTTTTTTTTATTTTTTTAAGCTGAATAAGCATAAACTTTTTATGATTATTTTTTATTTTTTTATCGTTTTACAGTTACAACAATTATAATTATTAGTAAATTTTTTACATGTTTTTTTTTTGTTTTTTCTTTTGTAATAGTTATTAACAATTGTAATTATTAGTTTATTAAAGTTAACATAAAAAAATAATATAAAAATAATTAAATTAAATTTTTTTTAAAAATACAAAGAAAATAAAATGAAATATTTTATAAGTTTTTTAACTAATTAATTATAATAGGAAACAATGATAAATTATTTTATTTTATATTTTATAATAAATTTAAATTTAGCATAATAAATTATATTAAAATAAATTATAATAATTTTTTGATTGTATTTTTATATTAAAATTGATATTGGAAAAAAATTATAATAAATTATAAATTGTTATTTGAATTAAAATTTATATTTTTAGTTTGTTAAAAATATCTAAATAATTAATGAAAAAATCAAATAAAATTTTGATAAAGATAAAATTTGATTTTTGATAAAGATAAATTTTGATTTTTGATAAAGAGAAAATTTTATTTTTGATAGAGATAGAATTTGATATTTGATAAAGATATCATTTGATTTTTTATAAAGATAAAATTTGATATTCGATAAAGATGTAATTGATTTTTGATAAAGATAAAATTTAAGTTTGGATAAAGATAAAATTTATATTTCACTTCATACAAAGTATTTTTTATATACCATTAATTAAACTATTTAGTGAATATAAGTTTGTCATTTATTTTCCTCTTTATATTCAACATGTATTGCATCATTTCAATAATTAACAATTTTTAACTAATAAACATAACATTTAAAAGCAATTCACCAATATATTAAATTTTATTTAAGATTTTTAAACCATTTAATTAATATTTATTTATAAAAATACTCCAAAAAATTTATTTTATTTTTGCTATTAATTATTTATATATTTTTAACAAATAAAAATATAAATTTTAATTCAAATAACAATTTTACAATTTATTATAAATTTTTCTTACATATCAATTTTAATATAAAAGTACAATCACAAAATTAATATATTAAAATACAATCATAAAAGCATAAAAAAAAACCATAATTAATGTACTAGCTGTACAAAAAATAAAAAATAAAAAGTAAAAATAAAAAAGAAAATGAAAGAGTGTTATTTCAACATAAAATAAAATAAAATAAAAAAATATTATTTAAGAATTAAAGAGTAAAAAAAATTATTGAAAGAAATAAAAAATAAAAAGGTGTTATTGAAATAAAAAAAAGTCAACAAATAAATGATATTTCAATATAAAAAATATAAAAAATAAAAATAATAAAAAACAAAAGTGTATTATTTCAGGAATTAAAAAATAAAAATATTATTGAGAAAAATAAAAAATAGAAAGATGGTAGTAGAGTAAAAGAGTCTGGATAACTTTAATCATTAACGTGAAGTTCAAACAAACTAACTAAATTAAAATATTTTTACTAAGTTTTTTGTCTTATCGTAAAAAAAAAATATATATCAATACTTTTGTATTAAATTCATTATTTATCCTTAATTTTATTTCAACTATGAATGTATTTAATGTTATTGATATTAGAAACATTTGCTTTGATATACAGATTTATTTTAATTAAGAAAATATTATTTATAGGAATTTTGAGATAATTTGTGATCAAATCAACTATTTTTCAACGAAAGAAGAATTTTTTTGTTAAACTTTACTTTTAATATTTCATTTGAATTATATAAATCTCGATTAAATGAAAAATAAATAACTCTAAAATAGTGTGAATTCTAACAATTTATATATGTTACTTTGCAATTTATTTTTTTCTGTATAGTAAATTGATATTTGGTTAAGTTTAAAGGTGTATTGTATTTGATAAATTATTTAAAATTAATATTATAATGTTATTTGTGATGTTTATGGATTGAAAATTTTGAAAATGTTATTATGCTGTCTCTTTAATATTGTGAAAAAAAAAATTGTTAGATAGTTCCTCCAACAAATTTATTCTCTTTTAAGATGATATGTAATAATTGAAATATATAAGTTGTATATATTTAAGAATGTTTATGCATATATATGAAATTGACATACATATGTTGTTAAAATTTTGTTACTTTCTAGAGAATTAGTTCAAGAGAAATTAAACTTTAACAAAATGTTGCAAATAAAAAATGAAAAACTTTATTAGATTTAAACACGTAATTTGAAATAAAGAATATATACAATCAATTCAAATTAACGAAATATTAGAAAAAAAATAGATAAAGAAAAAGAAATATTAACAAATAATTTGTATATTGGTTCATTTTATGATAAGAGCTACATATAGTAACTCATCCACACCAGCTAAGCTTCACATAATAGGTTCTCAAGTTTTACATACACTCACCAAAATAGTGAAAAAAAAAAAAAAAAACATGAGAACTTAGGCCTTAAACCCTAATAGGCTTGATTTCCCACCTTGTAATACTTTATTACGAGATCAACTTCAAAATCATATCCAAATCACTATAAAAATCCAGGAAAAACATAACAAAAAAAAGAACAATATCATTTGAACAAAAATAAAAGTACTGTAGTAAGATACACAAAAATTCAGGTTTAATCATAATAAATGATTGCGTGATGTAAAAAAATTATCCATTATAATAATAATCTATTTAATAAGATTTAATCAATAAAATAACACTCTTAATTAATAAATAAAATAATATATAAATTTTAAGCTTAAATAATTTTTACCATTTTTACTGTATTATTGAACTGTCATCTAATTTTATAGATTTTTTTTAATAAATTTGTGGAATATACCTTAATAGTGTGCATTTGACTGGTACTAATCTTGCAAAAAGAAAAAAAAATTACAAAAATTTTAATACATAATTAACTATCCCTCCTTTCTTTTTATATTTTATATATTTTGAGGGTTGGTAGAAGAGTATTGTGACCTACCAAATTAAAATATTTTTAAATCACCTCTCATGTTTAATTAGTAGGTCCAACCATTCAACTTCATATACAAGTACATTTAAGACATTGATTCCTGTGTAGATCACTAAACTCTATTTTTCTCCGCCCCTCCCTCCCTTCCCGCCGGCGATCCTCCTCCTCTCTCCTCCGCCATATCAGTGACAACCATGGCTTCCTCTTCTTCTCTCTCCCTCTCCCAAGCCCTCCTCCGCCCCACCCCTCTCTCCTCCTCCCACCTTCCCTCCCACCGCGTCACCCCATCACTCCGCCCCTCCCCACCCACCCGCTCCCTCTCCCTCCGCCGCCGAGCCGCCACAGTGCGCGCCTCGGTTCCCGTTAAGACAGTCGAGAAGGCCAGCTCCGACGTCGCGCTGGTGGAGAAGTCTGTCAACACGATCCGCTTCCTCGCCATCGACGCCGTCGAGAAGGCGAATTCCGGCCACCCGGGTCTCCCCATGGGATGCGCCCCAATGGGTCATGTGCTCTACGACGAGGTCATGAAGTACAACCCCAAAAATCCTAACTGGTTCAACCGGGATCGCTTTGTTTTGTCCGCAGGTCACGGGTGCATGCTTCAGTACGCGTTGCTCCACCTCGCCGGCTTCGATAGTGTCAAGGTAGGGATTGGGGAAAGGGGAATCCGTTTGGGGTGCCTCCGATCCGTTAAAGTTTTATGCTTTTGGAAAAGCTAGTTCTACATGCGAAAAGATTGATTTTTTTTCACATGGAGTTAGAAATTTATATTTAGAACTTCATATGTTTTTGTCACTGAATTGACCCTAGACCAATTCCCTTTTTATTAGGTAGTATTCTATCCATCCATTATTCAGAGTTTCTGGTTATTCAGGCCAAGAGAGATTTTGGACATCCCGATTAACTGAAATGATAGTTTGTCATTTGTAATCTCTACAACAATTTTTTTTATCAAATCACACATGCATGGCCGTATACTAGACTTTCTAACTTCTACATCGGTTTTTAAAAGATTTGCGATATAAGGGTAATTTGGATTTTAGGATGAAGGTTTTGTTTTGGGGCTTGTGGCACATGAATGCTAATTTGTAAAGAATGTTTTTCTTTTCTTTATTGGCGTTGTGTTTGTTTTTCAGTGTGTGTTGTTTTTTTATCTGTTTGTAGAAAGTGTGATGACTGGACGAGTTTTGTGTATATTTTGATCCTTACTGAAGTGAAATTGTTGTGTTTGAGGGTGCTTTGGCTTTTTAGGAAGAGGATTTGAGAGAATTTCGACAATGGGGGAGCAGAACACCGGGACACCCAGAGAATTTTGAGACTTCAGGAGTTGAAGTCACAACAGGTTTGATATGAGTTTGAGTTTGCGCACTATAGTACAGTGGTTTAGGGTTTAGGGTTTAGGTTTTGAGTTTGAGTTTGAGTTTGTGTTTGAGTTGAAGTCCCAACAGGTTTGACACAACAGATTTTTCTTTTTTTCTTTTTGATTTTGTTCAATTATCCATCTATTGTTTCCAATTTTCATAGGTCCTCTCGGTCAGGGGATTGCCAATGCTGTTGGTTTGGCCCTTGCGGAGAAACACTTGGCTGCTAGATTCAACAAGCCTGATAATGAGATTGTTGATCATTACACGTAAAGTGGCTAAATCTTATGCAACTTGCAGGTTTTAATTGTGTGATGATTTGCTAATGGCGTGTGTTTTATGCAGATATGTTATACTGGGTGATGGTTGTCAAATGGAGGGTATTGCAAATGAGGCGTGCTCACTTGCTGGCCACTGGGGACTGGGGAAGCTGATAGCGTTTTATGATGACAATCACATTTCTATTGATGGTAACACAGAGATTGCATTCACAGAGAGTGTTGATAGTCGTTTTGAGGGACTTGGATGGCACGTTATTTGGGTGAAGAACGGAAACAATGGCTATGATGATATTCGTGCTGCCATTGAGGAAGCAAAATCTGTCAAAGACAAACCCACACTGATCAAGGTTAGTGTAATAGGCAACATAGATGTCTAACTTGTTTTTAGTATAACTATCATAATCTGTCATTATGTATATGGAATCTTTTAAGCCAATGTTACAGACATGATTTCTGTTACTAAATACTGCTTGTATTGTACCTAATTTGAGAAGCTGGAGCTATTGGAGTTAAACTAATGCAGTAATGGGTTGGTTATTTACTGATTAGTTCCATTTAACAGGTCACAACAACCATTGGTTATGGTTCTCCCAACAAAGCTAACTCCTACAGTGTGCATGGAAGTGCACTGGGTGCCAAAGAAGTCGATGCCACAAGGAAGAACCTTGGATGGCCATATGAGCCATTCCATGTGCCTGAGGATGTCAAAAAGTATGCTTGATGGATTTAGAGATTTATTTTCACCTGCTACTCTGCTGAGTATATAAATGATACTGAATAAGAATTGCTCGTCTGTCTGCAGGCATTGGAGTCGCCACATCCCTGAGGGTGCTGCACTTGAAGCTGAGTGGAATATTAAGTTTGCCGAGTATGAAAAGAAATACAAGGAAGAAGCTGCGGAACTAAAATGTATAATCAATTGTGAATTGCCTGCTGGATGGGAGAAAGCACTTCCGGTTAGTAATTTTTGAACTTGTGGAATGTTTGTTCATCATCTTTACTTGGAGTTAACTTTGAAGGTACTGTAATGCGCAAAATTGATTAGGAATCTGATGTTAGTGAGTATCACGGTTTGATATCATGTTATTCAATTTATTGTTAACATATCTGCATCCAAAAGTGAGAACAAGAGCTGATTTCCAGTGAGTTGTGTCCAGAATATAAACTGATTACCTTTTCCATTTGATATCAGACATACACTCCAGAGAGCCCAGCTGATGCCACCAGAAATCTGTCTCAGCAAAACCTTAATGCCCTTGCAAAGGTTCTTCCAGGTCTGCTTGGGGGCAGTGCAGATCTTGCTTCTTCCAACATGACCCTGCTAAAAATGTTTGGGGACTTCCAAAAGGATACTTCAGCAGAACGCAACATTAGATTTGGTGTTAGAGAACATGGAATGGGAGCAATCTGCAACGGCATTGCTCTTCACAGCCCTGGACTGATTCCATACTGTGCTACTTTCTTTGTCTTCACTGATTACATGAGAGGTGCCATAAGGCTTTCTGCGCTATCTGAGGCTGGGGTTATCTATGTCATGACTCATGATTCAATAGGGCTTGGAGAGGATGGTCCAACCCACCAACCTATAGAGCACTTGGCAAGCTTCCGGGCAATGCCCAACATTTTGATGCTTCGTCCTGCCGATGGTAATGAAACTGCCGGGGCATACAAAGTTGCTGTGCTCAACCGGAAGAGACCCTCCATCCTCGCCCTTTCCAGGCAGAAACTGCCCAATCTTCCGGGATCTTCCATCGAAGGCGTCGAAAAGGGTGGTTACACCATTTCAGACAACTCCACTGGCAACAAGCCTGATGTGATCTTGATTGGAACTGGTTCTGAATTGGAAATTGCTGCGAAAGCTGGCGAGGAGCTGAGGAAGGAAGGGAAGAGTGTTAGAGTTGTTTCCCTTGTTTCTTGGGAACTTTTTGATGAGCAGTCAGAAGCATACAAGGAGAGTGTTTTGCCTGCTGCGGTGACAGCCAGAGTTAGCATCGAGGCAGGATCAACATTCGGGTGGGAGAAAATTGTTGGAGCCAAGGGAAAAGCCATAGGAATCGATCGTTTTGGAGCTAGTGCTCCTGCGGGGAAAATATACAAAGAATTCGGTATCACTAAGGAAGCTGTTATTGCTGCAGCAAAAGAGCTTATCTAGATCTTTTACTTTCTTCTTTCTGTTCTTGTAAAACTCTTCATTTTTTTCATCTTCTGGTTTTACTTTCGAGAGGTTGTTTTGGCATGAGACGTTGCTTCCACTGCTGCTGGATTTCTCATGATAAATTTGCCATTCATAAGAGTAATAGCCTTTTGGCAAAAATAAAATGAGGTTCGCACTTTATACATGTATTAAGCATGACATAATAAATTGGTGATCAATTTTGAATATTTAATAGTCATCAAGATTTATACTTTGTTTGATTAAGGAAATAAATTTGAGATAAAATTGTGTAAAAAATTAGATTATTTGGATTAAGAGAGAGATACAAGAAGTATTATGATTGATATTTTATTTTTTTTAATCCATAATATTGTAAAATTATAAATTTGTTCTTAAAAATAATTAAAAATAAAATATAATTAATTTGTTAGACATGAATTATTATTTTTTGATGTAATTATAAGATTATTAATTATTTTAAAATAAAAATTAAATTATTATTTTATAACTTTATTTTGATTATTATTATAATTTATGATTTTATCATTATTTTTATTTTTAAAATTATTGTTTATGATTTTATCATTATTTTTAGTTTTTAACATTAATATCATTTTTATTATTATTTTATAAATTTATTGTTAATATTTTTTATAATATTTCATAATTTTATTAAATTTATTATTATTTTAATAGTAATAATCATTATATTATATAATTAATAATGTTTATTTTATTAATATATATGTGAAATGAAAAAAATGAAAACCGAAGATGGAGACTATATTTACCTATTAAACGCTCTATCATACTAGCTACATAATGAATTTAACTGTGATAAATCACCTAATCCAAATATAAAGTTAGTTTAATTGGAACCTAGTCCTACCTCCAAATATAAAGTTAATTTAATTGGAACCTAGTTCTACCTCCACTTTGTTTGGAAATATTTGTCACTGTCTTCACTGTTTTAATGATCATCATACAATAAAGTATAATTGTAACTATGGAATTTCAAAGTTGTTTTGAAGTAGTCAATGTTATATTTTTTTTTTGTTGAATTTTCTATTAAAAGTGACGGATAGACTAGATTGCTTGAGATGTCCATCCAAAAGGTTAATATGCATATAGCTAACCTCCTAATCTTCTCTAGGTTAAATTTGTCTATAGCCATAATTTGTTTTTCTTTAATTTAGTGATTAGAATTTCATGAATTTATCCATATAAATTCAAAATACATTATCAGAGGATACTCTCATATATGTAAGGATACTCATACATGAAACAAAGTATATGACTACACAATAAAATAGGTAAAATAAAGTGTTATATCAATAGTTTAAAGACAAACTATGAGTACATGGTAAAAAAAGACATTTATGACTCAGCTAAAAATAGGGAATTCTTTCCGCATTTCTATACTTTCCTTCTCCACTCACATACTTTTAAAAGTATTTTTTAAAAATTTATATTCTGAATTATACATTTTAAAATACAGTGACCATTGAAGAGTTGTATATCTATGCAAGTTATTGGTAACATTAAAAGAAATTAAAATTATTTATTTACATTTTTTTAAAAAATATTTGTATCTAATAAATATATAAGTAATCTATTTACGAATTCTTTTAAAGTTCGATATGTGAATTATATATGAAATAAATTCATATGTAACAAATTTATCCAAGTTCCATATATATATATATAACTTATCTTATCATTAGCAGATCAACTTTGTTTACGTAATATGATTATTAGGACTATTGTTATTATTATTATTTTTGTATAATTTTTATATAAGAATTTTTATTTGTATATAATTTTTATATATAATTTGTAATATAAATAACTCAACCCCTCTTTATTTCAGCTATTTTATTTTTTCCAGTTTTGGATTTGGCCATTATTTAAGCTTTGTGTGCATCAAACATATGGAAAGAACATGGAATCAGTTCTAAGACATAAAGTTTGAAGCATAGGACCAAAAACATTTAACATTGTGTTTTGGTTATTTTTCTTTTCTAGTTTATGCAAATTAATTTTCCTTCTAGAGTTGATGGCCAAGTTTAAAATACCAAAGGAATGCCTGAAGTGATTTCCAATGCCAAGGTTAAATCCAAATGAAATTTCAAGTGACTTTACCCTTTTACATTCGTCTATTTATGTCTCCAAGATTGTAGAAGAATTAAACTTATTACGGTAGAATCCCTTTTTATTCATAACTAAAGAAAAATATGGCTTCCCTAAGATCTTTTTGTTGATGCTCAAATGAAAAACAGTATATCGGAGTCATCAACTGATTAATTGAAATTTCATGAAAAAGCCACTTGTTGCTTTGATGGTCTACACTTTGGTCGAGATTCAAGCACGCCAATGCTAGTGTTACCATATGCACTACACCTTAAAGTGATTCCGAAAGTTCCTTTAATAAAATGTTTTGAGTATATGAGTTTAGATCTCATTAGAAATTATATAAGAAAGTTAACTTGAATTATATTATCCATGCAACACAACAATGGGGCATGTGTGTCAACTACCAGAATTAGTTGTGCCAAAGTCTGGGTACCATAATGTATTAAGTCTAATTCAAGCCGCCCGATAGTGTAGGTTGCTCGATAGGCCCAACAAACTTGTTAGGATAGGCTGTGATATCATATTAGAATAGGACTTTAAGCCTAACTCAACCTTACAAAATGTGCTTGTAAGGTGAGGTTTGCACCCACTTATAAACTATTGAAAGACCTCATCTCTAGTTGATGTGGGATCTCCAACATGATGCATATAGTTCAACGCTTGTGTTGTTTCTTTAATGATATTCACTCTTACACCAATTCAACTCTAGAGTTTCTACATCGTTTTCAACTCATGAAATAGGCTACTTCTTTCAATGTATTGATAGAATAGAAACATACACTGATTGGCAAAGACCTTTTTATGAAAAATATGTGTTAACATATTGACCTTTTTATGAAGGCTCCTATCAAGAGATGGATTTGAGATTCCATTTGTGAAGATTCTTTAATACAACGAGGTTGCCAACATACACACTATCATATGAACATATGTTTCAATGCAGTACTTAATGTCAAAGTCCTTAGCTGCTTCACTGATGTCTGCGAATGCAATTTGTCCATCATAGTTCAATATAGAAAACATGTCTCCATTCTTTGTTGATTTTAAATTCAAATTTCTTCTTAAAAGAACATCTTGTGAAATATAATGTTAAACAAAATAAAAAAAGAATGAAGTCAACTATGTGATATACAATTAACACTATAAACTTACTTTTTTATGCAGAAGATTAGTTTGATTGACAAAACAGTGGCAGAGATAGTTAGTAAAGTTTGGCTTGAGGTGCTTGAATCTTTAATAATTATATATTCAATATATTAAGACATACTAAATTAAAATTAATTAAATAAGGTAATAAATTATTTGGTGACAAGTATGTATTTAAAAGGGTATAACACTTTTAATGTATGATAATTCAAGAGAGATTCTATTTTGTAATGGATAAATGAAAATATCAAAGGACAAATTCATTTTTTCATTAATAGATTAGGTGATGGCATATGCTCTAGTCATCTTAGTCAAGGAACAAAGATGAGAAAGAGTTAGAGTCTTAATTAAAAGCTTTCCAAGAGTCTGTTTGAGTTTATTTGGCCTCCAACCAGCCTTTCCGGCTCAAGTTCAACCTTGAGGAGTTCACTCTAAAGAAGATGGAGTATAAAGGAGAAATCATTGCCTATATATTTGTTTATAATAGTTTAGAATAATTGTGGACCATATATTTGAACCGAGAAGAATAAGGTTTTGACTTTGTATTTGGGTCATTGGTAAAATAGGGTCAAAATAAGATAGTAAAGCCTATCTAGGATTAAATTGGGATTCCTTAAGACTAATTAAAACCTAAATCGTCTAGGCTTTGATACTTGGAGGCCAAGACATTGCACACATCAAAGAATCATGCTCTACATGGTAGAAGGCACGGAAAGTGTATTGAAAAAGTACTTCAACATTTTGGAATGTAAACTATGAGTACTCCATTAACAACTCATTTCAAATTATCAATTGCACTTCACCACAATCTATTGAAGAAGAGGAGCAAATGTCACATGTTCTTATGCTAGTGTAGTCAAAAGAATAATATATGTTATGGTTTACACTCGTCCATACATTTCACAAGCAGTTACTGTCATCAACAGGTACATGGGAAATCCTATAAAGATGCATTGGCAAGCTATGAAATTGATACTTCGATATCTAAGAGGTACTATAGGTATTGGTTTGGTATTTCATAAGAACCACATTACATGTAGCAGTATTGTTGGTTATGTTGATTCTAACTATGCCGGAGATTTGGATAGAAGAAAATCCCAGATTGTATATGTGTTCATGCTTTCCAAAAATGTATTAAGTTGGAAAGCAACTTTACAGTCCACTCTTGCACTATCCACAAATGAAGTTGAATACATGGCGGCAGCAGAAGCTGTGAAGGAAGCTATATGGCTTCAATCTTTGGTGGATAAATTGGGATTGAAACAAGATATCATAGTTGTGTATTGTTCCAATTAGAGCGCCATACACTTGAGTAAAAATCAAATGTATCATGAAAACACAAAGCACATTCATGTTTGCTATCATTTTTTAAGGGAGATCATTTCACATGGTAATATTACTGTGAAAAAGATTGGTACTTCCTAATGCAAAAGATATGTTTACAAAGCCAATTCCAATTTCTAAATTTCAATTGATTGGACATGATTGATGTTGGTATCATTTGAAGGAAACACGTACAATTTCAGTTTTAAATTTAAGCCAAAGTGGAGAATTGTTGCTTTGTGGCTTGAAATTAAAGTGTTCTCGTTAATTCTAAGCATGCTATGAAATAAGAAGCTAGAAAAATTATATGTTTTCCATTATTAATAACATTTGTAAATTTTGTCTATATATTTATTTCTCTCATCTATTAAAGGATCATCTCAAACATAAACATAATGTATTCTCTCATTAATAAAAAAGTTTGATTTCTTTTCTTCTCTTTTGCTCTTATTGAATTATGAGAGTTTTAAACATATCTATATGTGAGGTGTATTTGTATTAAAGATAGTAAAAAGTTTATAAACTTTTTAAATAATTTTCATTATATTTTTGTATCAATCATAGAACTTTGATGTATAGACATAAATAGACTGTACTACATTTTATTTATATTTTTCTACTAACATTATAACATTAAACAATGAAAAAAAAATTATAACAATCAAATCACCAAACAGAGCAACATTTCAATTCCTCGTTATTTTTTCGTACCTTTAATCACATCTGAATTAATGGCAATTCTAATATTATTGTTATAAACTTGTTTCAAACGTGGTTTAAAACTTTCTCTTTTTTTTTCTAGTGGTGAAGCAATAAATAAGACTTCTTCTTTAACTATAAGAAATTCAACACAAAAATTATGTCATTAAGATAAACATGAGAGGTAATATGATGGTGGGGACTCCCTGGTCACGCCAATATGTGTCCCTTTTTGGAACAAATTAAAAGAAAGGCTAAGTTCAGAAATCATGCGGTCTGGAACAAATAATCACTTGGGCCACTTTATGCAGCCCATTGTTTTATAATAATTTGTTTTGTTGTACTTTTGAATCAAGGAAAGAAGATCAAACGTATAGCAGATTTTTTGAGATTAATATTTATCTGACTCCTATATATTACGGGCTAAATAATGCCTATTTAAAGTTAAATATTTGTCCTAAAAAGTCATAAAAGATATACAAAAATTATGATTTGAAAAAAATTGTCTTTCCCCATTGGAAAGAGAAGCATATATAGGAAGCGTGCTATTAGGAGATTAATGATACGAAGCCACGCTTTATTGCAGTGCATCATGAATAGATTTTCAGTCACCATTGGTTTACTTGCACATATCTTACAAAAACATAAAATTAAAATTCAGTTGTTAATATAATGATAATATTATAGATTTAAAGTATTTTGTTAGTAGTTTTTAAATCTTAAGATTAATGCCGAATGAACTTTCAGAACAATCTCACACAAAGCACTCTTTGTTGCCAAGTGTGGATAGAAGATCTTGCTTTAATTGATGAATTTTAAATATGAAGTCTAGAGCTATCAAGTACTTAGACAAAGATAAAACGGTTTTTCAAATATGTTCTCACTTTTAAAGCTCATAAATCTAAAGTGGTACATATCACCTAACCATTAATTGCTTAAGTCATAGGATTTTACAATAAAAATACCAATAATAATATGGGTTAAATATACTTTTTCTCTGAAATACAGTCATATTTTGTTATGAAATCTCTATAAACGATTGTTTGACTTTTAATTAGTTTTTGTCAAAATTTATTACTTTAATTATTTTTAATATATTTTTGTTTTAGTCTCTAATTGTAGATTATTTATTTTTAAACTCTATCAATATTTAATTAAAATGAAAACAATATTATAATAACAAAAATAAAATAGATATATTAAAAAACCAAAAGTAATATCAAAACCAAAAAAAATGAAATATTATAAGCACTAATAGTAAAACAAAAAATGTTTAAACTTAATAATAGTTTTAAATCATTACTTTTTAATCTGAATTATCAGTTTCTTCAGAAAAAAAAAAAAAAACTATAGGCAAACCTTTACTGTGACTTTGCTTTGAGATGCTAATGAAGGGGACAATGAGACATGTCTCAGTTCCACTCTTCTTCTTCTTGTCTTTTCCTCCTCTTAGGTGCATCATTCTAACTTGCAATGCAATGCAAACCATTAAATGCTTGGCATTGGGAAACCCTCATTGGTCAAGCCTCAGAACAAGTGGCAATAAAAACTTAAAAAGAAAAATAGCCATGGATTAGGATGCCACTTCATCCAAGTCATTTTCCACTTTGTACAATCACACCACTAATATCTTAACACTACCTTAACTAATATTTCCCTCTCAAATTCAAGACTAAGTTATGTCCCTTAATGGCAGCTATAATTAGTCTAGGAAGATTATGCAAGATGCAAAATCCTATCAGATCCACAGCAAAAGTTGTTGCAACTTAGATTGTCAGTTATCAAGACTCTCACCAAATCTCTCTATGTTTATCTAACTGACTGAAAATGACATGCCAAGTTCCCATTGTAATAATCCCTTTTTAACTCCATTTATAAGAATTGTTGCTAGAATCATATGCCCCTTCATACTCATCGTGTGTGTCTGTTACTATATATGTAGGATATGTGGTATAACGTTTAAACCAACCTTTAATCATTTTCATTTTAATTTCATAGAATATTTTTAGCTTATATGAAAAATATTCAATTTTATTATTTTTTTTTTCTGGAAGTTTTATACAGTGAAAAGGAAAAAAGAGAAAAGAGGTATGTTATTGCCCCCTTTTCTCGTAGCAGGAGAATTGGATAGGTAAGTTGCATTGATAACTAGTTGAAATGGATTAGGAGGATTGAGCCTCTCGACATAATGAAAGGCCAGACATTCTTGTCCAATGCTTAGTGGGACCATTTCTTGTGATGTTCCTTCCTTCGTTGTTCGGTTTGGTTGTTACTTGCTACTTGCTCATATCACTGCATCCTCTGTTTCAGCACACGCAACCTTTGTTTTCTAGCAGTTCAGGCTTTGCTGGTTTCCAATTAATCTTAACAACCCAGATGTAAGGTATACTCGTGTCCATTTCAACACACACACGCCATAAATAGCTTACATGTCTAGAAATTAACCAAAGGGAGATTTTGTTCTTCTTTTTTGTCGTCAGAAAATTTTGATTTTTTGTCTGCTTAGCACCATATAAAAGATTATTAAAAGTGGGACGGCAGAAAAATAATTCAGAGAATTGATCAAAGCCATTTTAAAAAGAAAAGAAACAAGCCGACTTGAACAGTGTGACTCCCTATCATTTAAGATCTCTCACTTGTATGTAAATTAAAATAATTATTATGATACCAGAATTTACTTTAGTTAAATTAAAAGAAGTTCTCAAAATATTAAATCTACTTAAAGAATTGATTTTTCATACCCATGTGTTTTCTAAAACACATTGAATTTCTAACTATGTAAATACAACAATTATCTGTTAATTAGCATCCGGTACTCACGTGCCTGAATGACAAAAGTGTCTGGTTTGGGCACAATGCAACAAAAGGATCCACGGTTTTGATTAACCTTGATTCCTTTACCCTATGCCCACCTCTCAAGATGTCTTTTTCAAAGAAACCGAGTGTCACCAACAGCTCAAAGATAAGGAAGTGACTAAATGCATCCACTTTTTGAATTTTAAGACACAAGTTATCTAGATATCATGATTTCTTAACCTGTATCAAATAGTTCATCATAAAGTTCAAAAACATGTTACTTTTAATCAATTATTGGATATTGAACCGTAGAATAAAGCAAATGAATAAATATGTAAATAAATGAAATTATTCCATTCAAGATTATTGAATTGTTTGCAAGCTAGTCCATAATCATGTTAATATTATGGTAGAAATCTGACATTCAGAAAACTAGATATTGTATTAATGACCTCTAGTTGTTTTGTCACATACTTCGCTGTAATTAAAATTATTTCTTTCACAGTAAATCAACTAATGGAGATACCTTTTACAACAAGAAAAAAAAAACACTTCTAGAGTTTTAATGTTAATACTTCTAAAATTAATTTTATTAAACTAAACCAATCAAACCAAAAATACATACTAACAGGAGGCTTGGCCGATTTTGGAAAACTAAATATAAAAGTCTTTCTCATTTCACGAAATCAGTCATTATACAGAAGTAATTCAGAATGCAGATAGCAATTCAATCAGCTGAAGTGCCATTTGAGCCAGTGTGAGCTAATGGGGTCTCCAGAAAACAAGCACATATGCAGGAATCAAGATTTAAAAAAACCACAGTACAAGTTCGTCTGCAACATTAAAAAATGTTTGAGAGCACCCTTGTGGCCGCTATCACATTTATGCACTATGTGACGGTACAGAGGCACATAACGAATCCAAAAGTTAAAGCATTGACAGAAATCAAATTAAGGGGGGAAAAGGGGGCACATGCCATTTCATTATATACACAAATTTCATTTCACAATTTTATCCTACAAAGAGAAGAAGGGGGTAAAGAAGAAATGAAATCATGAAATCAAAATACAAACAACTAAACTAACCGGCTCACCACTTAGCTGATGCCAAGCATATTTACAGCAGGTTTTCTCCTACGCTCTCTCCCAACCAAAGCACTCATTCAAATCTCATAAACCAGAACTATCTTTAACAACCCTTCATGCATTTCCCTAAAACCTACAAAGCCTTATTTTTCTTCATCTATGGTTCTCCCTATCATACCATTGTACTGCTCAACTTCAAAACTGGCACGAAGTACCAAGCCTCTGTCTCTGCCTCTGACCTAAGGTTATGGATTTCCTCTTGGCAAATGCCGGATACAGCAGCTCCTGAAACTTCTCCAGAAACAATGTCCATTCGTCATCAGTCATATCTGCCACATCCACAAAGCTTACGCTTGCAGGAAGCTGCTCATTGGCACTCTTGTGACCAGACGATGAATTTGCAAAATGGCCATTATCCACCTTTCCTCCAGAATATTTCTGTTGATTCTGGTTTTTCCCATCTAAAACGGTATTTTTCAGTGTCACAGAAAGCTCAGAAGCAGTTGGGATTTTTTCTTCAGCAGAATAGGTAACAAATTCGTGGGGAGATTCTCCCTCAGCTTCTCCCTCCTCCTCTATGCATTCATCCAATTTGGAAAGCGGGTTGCGAGAATACCCGTTCCCAAGTGCAGGCTGAAAAGTCGCTCTGGTTAAAGGGTCATCTATTGCCATCTTTGGTGTGAAATCTTGTCCAACTTCATCATAATCTATATCAAACTGAAACTCATCATCTTTCACCTCAGCCCTGGGAGAGGGCCTGGGAGACGGTTCCTCCCTCTCTGCCACCATCTTCCTCGCCTCCAAACAAACAACCTCGAGTTCACTGGGCTCCTCCTCTCCCCTTCGGGACTCCCTAGTCATCATCTCGCCAATTTCAGCAAGACAAAGGCCATAAGCCGCAGCCTCCTTTAGGAAAATGGTGCACAGCACCAACACTCTGAGACACGCCTCTCGGATCATAGGAAGCTCCATTCTCAGCATCTCACAATCACGATAAGGGTCAAGATCTTCAATGTAGGCAAGCTCATCCTCCGTAAACGGAATTGAAGCCTGTGGCCAATGAATCCACTCGAAATATGGATCCTCCAAAGTTTCAGGAAGGCAGAGGCCATGATCAATGGGGATCAACTCCATCTGACCCAAACTCCCAATGCCATCAAGTTTCCTAACCAACAGGTTCCCAGCATGCCTATCCGTGTTAAGAATCCTAATGTCCAAAATCCCTATACGATGCACAGAAGCAACCGGGAAGCTCGATGTCCCGTGATCACTGGCGTCAAAATCATGAGGAATGAACTGCTGGAAAGACGCAATCTTGCTAACCAGCCTCTTCCTCCAAAAATTGTTCCCATTGACACCATCATTCACATTAAACACCGAGTGTGTAATCTTCACCAGTGCAGTAGGTGGCACATTAGCAAAATGATCATAGTCAAGAAGATATGCTGCAACCTCCCTAAACCCAGTTTCTCCAACCCGAACAGATCGCTTCAGCCCAGGCTGCCCAAGTGCTTTTCCAACAAAACCTTTCGGGTTATTTGGAGCAAAAGGCTCCTCATCTGTTGGTTTCACAATTGCAACACTATCCCCCTTACTATTCCTGAAATAGTATGCACCGCCAAGCCCACTATGCACTGGAATCGGATCAATTCCCATCTTAATCGCCTTCATAATGTCCTTGATCATGAGTTTGATCCTATCAAGGCGATTCGACTGCCCCAATATCTCAATAGGACCACTCTTATCCCTCTGCTGGATGTCCCTTCCCTTTGGAGAAAGACACGGAGTGGAGGAGCTCCTATGGATGTGATTCCCCCTGGTGAGCAAAAGAGGTGAATCATTCCTAACCGCGCTAAGGTCATTCTTCAACACAACATCCCCAAAAGTCAGATAACTACTCTCTTCAATAGGGACATTCAAAGCAAGTTGCAACCTCCTCTTAACCGTGTGTGCATTGTCACCCCGATCCAACTCCATACCCAACACACACCCTTTCTCTGTTTGCACAAACACGCGTCTTCGTCCCGCAGGTTGCTTTCCATGATACTCTCTTCCAAGAGGACTGCTCCTTATCACTGCCACGGCCATCTGAGTCTGCACAGGGCTGTCGAGTTTCCGAGACATCAACAGAACAACAACCACAGCACAAGACAACAGCGGAAGAAAGATTATTTGTCTTCCCTCCCAAGTAGTTGTCAACTACAGTGAAAGTTTTATTCCAATGTCTCCCAACGATCATTAATTTCTCACATCAACCAAACCATGACTTAGTGTCCACCTAAAATCTGCATATATATTACAAAAAGCCAAATTACAATTCATAAATACACCCTCGCATAAACCATAAACATTACTAGCTCCAATCTACTTAGAAAGTTAATGATAATAAAAAGAAACACACATAAATGTTAAGGACACCATGAAATAGGATTGCGAGGGAAAATTAGAAGATAACAATAGAAGATAACAACAAATCGAACTGAAGAAATGGAAGTACCCCTTATTAAGGGAAAGGAAATTGAACAGCTTCGATTCAGCTGAACCTCGGATTCGGACTCGCTGAAATCAATGCGAGATCTGAACACGAATCGAAGCGAAACAGTAGAAAACCCAGCAAACGGCGATTGGGAGAGGGAAAAATGAGGGCTAAGGAAGGGGAAGGGGACAGAGTCCGAGGACGAAACCGTACGATGAGGCAACTCGTCCGAGTTGACTCGGAGGGTTTTCTTCTCAACAACACGCAAAAGCTTGTTGAACCTTTGAACCCTCTCTCTCTCTCTCTCTCTCTCTCTCACTTTCCCTTTCTATATCTGTCTTCTTGTCTTTCTTTTTTATTTTTCTTTCTCCCTGTGCTTAGTATTTCTCGCTCTCACTTGCTCGCGCTCGAAGTGTTCTTGCTTTAACCCGATGCGGGGAGGCCGGTTAAGAAACTAACCCTGGTTAGAACCTGACTCCTCTCTCGCTGTGATGAGAGAGTGGAAGAGTCTAGAACCAGGAATCAGGACCGTTGGATCTTATCGTACGATAGCTACACGTGTGAGGGAAGAATGACGTGGAGATAAGGAACTGGAGGGTGAGGTGGGACTGAGGAGTCACCGTCAAGGAAGGAAGTTAGCGAAGGAGGGAAGGGATTCAGCAATGTTGTGCGGTGATTTTACATCGTCCATTCTGCCTTACTCACGCCTTTCTCGCACGTGTGCCTGTTCAATGTCAAAACTACCCTTCCCACAAATTTTAACATTAATGAATGATTCATTCATTATGGATAAGCATACACTTAATTACATCTAACTTATTTTTATTTACCATTTATTTTATAACTGTACAATCCTATGTGAATTTAATTTTTTAGTATTATAAATAATCTTGTATAGTTTCAATTGTGGCAATTGAATATCCAAAATAATTTTGTAATTTTTTATGTATAACTGAAAGTTAATAATTTGACATTAACTTAAATATGTTTAAAAAGTTAAATAATTACTTAAATATGTTTTAAAAGATTAAATAATTACCGTAATTGGAAGACATAGATAACATATAACACTTCTACCGAATGGTATAGTGGTGATATATAAAAAGTGCATTTAAATTTTTATTTATTTATTTATTTATTTTTCTTTATTTACATATTGGCACTGGCACATAGAGTATTCAGTAATGCCCGATAAATATAATTGAATTAACTGATTTTTATAATTTGGTAAAAAAATTAATTTTTTTAAAAAAATTGTATATATTTTATATATAAGTCATGTCAAATCAAAATTGTCTTTAAAAATAATAACAAAGTTTACTTTTATAACAGGTAATTTAAATTGTGACATAAAGTTGTATATAATTATTAGTAGTTTATAAAACAGTGTAAAATTTAATATATTGAAATTAACTTAGAAATTATACATTATAATAATTAGACAGGTAATAGGTTAATAAGTTGTTATTTTATACAGTGTAAGAGTTAACGATTACTATGATATTGGGTCACTGGTTAAGGGGATTAATATTTTAAATGCAGTTTAATACTAAAAATATTATTAAATAAATATTATAACCCTCAATGTACCTATAACTTTAGCTTCTTTTAATATTTTGAAGAAAACTAAACAATTAAGTACAAAATATCATCTACTCTTTAAATAATCTAAGTGGATTGAAGGACGTAATTAATAACAACAGATATTAAATGAATCTTAGATATGGAAAATTTTTTAATCAGATTAAATAATTGAAAAAGATAAGATTAAATAATTCAAATAAAAAAATGAGTTAAATTAGCATAGTTTGACCGAGAAGTAAAAATATCTCTTTTGTTGTGGGTCCTAACATAAGATCTTGGGTTTTTTCTTTATTTGGGTAAAAAAAATTCTGACATTATTGTAGCTGTCCAAAAAAAATATTATTGTCCTTGCTCTTTAATTAAAATAAATTTTGTTTTGATAAATTCCATTATATATTTATTAAAGTAAATATTATTGAAATAAATTTTCGATTTAAAATTTGATAAAACATAGCAGAAGATTAGTTGGTTTCTCTCTGGACGAGGTGGCTTTCAATTGAACTGTTAATGCGTCTGTGAGGCAGATGGGAATTGCTTCTCAGCATTGACTCACTCCTGAATTGGCATGCACAAATTTTGTCTTAATGGAAGAAACATGATGTGATGATAGAATCAAACCCAAAAATGTCTCATAAATTAATTTTTTAATTCAATTTTAAATATTTAATTATGTCCAAAAGATAATAAATACACACTAAACAAAATTAACAAGTAACTAATAAATAAATCTAACTTTGGCCCACTTCAGTTTCCTTATTTAATTTTGGGTAGTCCGTTGTGTTTCTCATTGATGAGGGCTGTGTTTCCTATTGATGAGGTTTAACCTTCAATTTTGTTATTTGAATTAGCATAACTTCTATACATACATTTACCTGACTTTAAGATGATATAATTTTAAACATAAAGAATAAATAATTTTTAAAAATTAGTGTTAAATTTTATTTTTTTAGTTCAAAGATTGTATTATTATTTTTATACAAAAAATTGTATAATTATATCATTTATCAAATAATAAAATTATTTTAATTTAATAAAAGGTAAAATTATCTAATTAAAATAATATAAAAAATATTCTTTATATAATAAATAAGTGAATTATGTTAGAACTATTGTTATTGGATAAACTTTATTAAAAATATAAATAAAATTTAATATATAATGATAAAATTATAAAATCAACAAAGATGTATTATATATATGAAATTCACTTAAATTTAAGAATAATATTTTTCTTTACATCCTTTTATCTCATATGGAATTTTTAAAATAAAAATTAGGTTTAAACAGTAAATAAAAACATTTTAATAATTAAATTAATTTTTAAGTTATAAAAAGATGAAATATAAATAAATCTTTGAAAGCGTCATGTAGGATTAAAAAGTTATTTAAAATTATAAGTGAGCATGAATATTTTATTAAGTGTAACTAGTAAAAGTTAATTATTCAAGCATCATATTAAAAGAACCATCATCTCTCTAATTTCTTTTTCTTTTTTATGATTTATGGTTAAGATTCTGATCAAGACGTTTATTCCTTTGAGGATCAGAACCTGTCAAGAATTTGGCTGAAAAATGGAATAAATATACTAAATCAAAATCTTTTTTAGAGTAAGTTTTTCTTCACTCTTAAACTTTTAGTCAAATTTAAAAAGTTTGCATGCTTGAGAAAGAAGGTGTTTACATGTGATGTTTTTAAAACTAGGATGAGTCTCAATTAGTCCAGGATCGTAAGAGTATGTTCCATTTGTTGATAAGGACTTTCTGTGTATAAGTTTGGTCTTCTTGTGAATCCTATAGAGTTTGAAGCTTTGGTTCTGTGTTGAGCTTCTTATCATATTTTGGAACCAATTTTTTATCATAAAATGAACTCTTTCTAAACTTGAACATTGCTTTTTTTATTTTATTAGGTTTTTTTTAATAATTAATTACTTGAGTTTGAAAATGAAAAGTTACACTGATTTTCTTGTTTTTCTTAAACTGTGAATAGATAGCACTAGATTCAGAGAAAAACAAATTGAAGTCCATGAAGAAGGATGCATAGCACTAGAGTTGAACCGAACACAAGTTGGATTTTGGACCCTTGCAATGAGAGTTGAACCCGGTGACACTAAAATTGGGTCAGACACAAGTGTCGTGAATTTTCTATTTAATGAGTGCATGTTTTAGGGTTTAACCATACAAAGTTATAGGAGCAAAAGAGTAAGTCTTTGAGACAACTTTAGGGTTCTTTGGTGTAATCATCTTTTTCTTCCACTATTCATATTGTATGTTTAGGATTCTCATGACTATGAGGAACTAAACCCATTATTGTTAGGTTTAGATCTAACCTACTGAACTCTCATGTAATCAATATATATATATATATATATATATATATATGTGTGTGTGTGTGTGTGTGTGTGTAT
>Ga0209489_100779_pt1 | contig 63037 bp, 23 predicted proteins | sample SiratrowhiteBW_FD_187527 | JGI IMG/M metagenome (GOLD analysis project Ga0209489, IMG submission 187527) | Root nodule microbial communities of legume samples collected from California, USA - Siratro white BW (SPAdes) (version 2) | ecosystem: Host-associated > Plants > Roots > Nodule | place... | reverse complement strand
TATATATTAGAATTATTCGAATGAGTTTATAAAATCAAATAAAATATATACACATGTTTCAGAAGGTGAAAATGTAATTTTGTTTATAAGAAATCTACCAACAAAGCTTTTAATTTTTGTCAAGAACTTATCCTAAACGTGGATTATAGGATGCTTATATATCAATACATAATTATCCAAAAAAAAAAAGCACATTGGATAAACCAACAACAAATTATTCTAACATAAAATATTATTAACGGTATCACACAAATTACTTATAAATCAAAGACATTTCTTGTCTTATCAAAGGTATTCTTAATGGTACATTAACCCAAAACTACAAGATTTCAAAAACTTCATTTACTTCCTCTTTCTCATGTCCAACTCTTCTAGTCAAATAAATATTTTAATTTTTTATGATCATTAAATACATCATGTTTAATTTCACAAAGACATGTCTCTATATTTTTAAGGTAAATACCATTGCTATTAACTCTAGGTTATGAGTATTCCTAATTAACTTTCAACTGCTTTGAAACACATACAACCACACCGGTCTCCTCTCCTACGTCAACATATGATTATCCTTAAATATGATGCATAGTAATGAATCTAAAAGAGTTTCCATGTGTTAGGAATCATCAAATTTGGTGAATTAGTCAACCTTTGCTTTAACTTTAAAAAACTTGGCTCACATTGGTTCATCCAAACAACATCTAATAATAACTAGTTATACCCACAAAGCTAAGGATCTTAGATACATTCTTGGAATGCTCACATTATAACATTGTATTTACCTTAAAGGGATTTACTAATCCCTTGAGTTGATATCACACGTCCTATGAATTTCATCTTAACCATCTAAAATTCACACCTAGACAATTTGATATACAATTGTTTCTCTATCGTAATGCTTGACATTGTTTTAAGGTGCTTCTCATGAGTACTGGAATAGATAAGAATGTCATCAATGAAGACAACAACAAATTTGTTTGGGAATAGACAAATTATATTAGTGTAATCCATAAATAGAGTTAAAGCATTTGCCACTTTGAAGGGCAACACCACGTACTCCTAATGACTATGTCCATACCTGAAAATTATCTTTTGCAAATCCATGTATTTCATCATAATATAATGACACTCAAATCTTAAATCTATCTTTAAAAATAAAAGGCTTCATGCAACTAATATATCAAATCATCAATTCCAGCCAAGTGATATTTGTTCGTGATTTATAATCAATTCCAGTCAACTTGTTCAGTTATTTATAATCTACACATAAATGAAATCCATCATCATTATGTTTATAAGCAACACTAATGCCCCTTATTTCTCTTAAAAAATTGTTTCTCTAACAACTTCTCTCCTTATTTTTTTAACTCCACAACCTTAGCTAAAATTGTCTTGTTTAAAACCGTTGATATTGGTCTTAACTCCGAAATTATATCCATATATATGTTAGCTTACCAACTCCATGTGCTTAATTAGAAATGATCTACTTCTTCTTACTATAATCTATTTTAATGTGATTGATAGATAACCAATATATTCCTAATATTCCATCTACGTCTTTCAAAGACGAGAAAATAAAATTTCTTTTTAATATGCATCAATCCACTACCACAAGATATTTTACACAAATTGAAGAAGTCGCCACCAAAATAAAGTTGGTATAGAAACCAAAAACTTAAAAGCTAGCTCTCTAGTAGGAAAATTCAAAGGATCCACACACAACACTTGACACAAAAAAAATGAGTCGCTTTATAATCATACAAAAACACTTAGTTCTTTACCAATTATAAAAGATACACCTTGGACCAAGTTATATCATTATGAATCCTCCACTCAAAGAAAAAACTCAACCTACCACCTTGAGTTTGTTCTTACCACCCTGTTGAACACCTCTAGAGGGTGTTGTTCTGTGTAATTTTTGGCCAAAAGCTCAAGCTTCTAGCACTTATAGAAAACTACAAAGGATATGTTTAGGGCATAAACGGACGTAGTGTGGCTCACCACAGTGGTAACATTGTAATATAGGCCATTGCTAAGATGCACATATCACCCCATTGTGAAGTTGGGATCTAGTCTACAGCTTCTTCTAATCAATCTTTCCTTTGTTTGATGGAAACTTAGTGGGAAGTTTCTTGAAGAGGGAGGACCTTCCATTCAAGTTTCAAAGTAAAGACAAGATCATAACTAACCAAGCTTCCAAGAAAGGGTTTCTTGGATGGTTTCTAGGTTCCATTTCACTTGATTAGGTCACAAATAGCCTTAGAAAGGTAAGGGTAAGTAATTAGGATAACATGGGAGTTCTTTTAAGGTTTAGGGTGAGTCTTGGGTTGAACCTTGGAGAGATTTTTGGAGGAATTTAAGATGATTTAGCATAAGCTTAAAGTTGAAAAGGTGGTGATTTTTTATGATCTTTTTGATTTGTTTTGGAGATTTAATGTTAGGGTTTTGTTGTAAATTATGGGTGAGATTTGGAGGCCTAAGGGTTGACGGCTGAAGCTATTGTTGGAGAAATAGACGATAAAGTTTCTTAGAGAAACCTAAGCTAGGTGGTGGGGTGTAGGGTAGGTCGAATGTTTCTCTTTAAGTTTTGTGGGTTATTAGTTATCTTGAGATGGTGGAGAGGCAAGAAATGCAAGCTTAGCAAAAACACAGAAAAACTATATGAGAAATGGAATGTTTCTTTGATGTTCCAAGTGGTCACTTATGATAAGTCAAATAAGCGTGCAACACTCTCACTCAAAGAACTGAAAGAGTTTCAAAAGCTCAAAGAATTCTATTCTCAAATGTGTGTTTTCATAAGGCATGTGCGATCTCCTTTCATAAGATAAAATCGAAATGTGAGAACCCATTTTATACATAGATACTTAGAATTAGTCATTGTAATCTTGGTTAGCCTTATTCTATTATCTAAGTAAGTTATTTTAATATATGCCTCTTTTCAAGGTGTTTTTGTCAATATGAAAGACTTTCTTTTTAATGTATTTTACATTTTTACATTTTTTTTTAACTTGTCGTCATGAGAAATATACTCCAAGTTCTTCTTTAGTTAAAGACTCAAATTTCAAGATCACATCATTTTTGTTGGAGGAGCTACGACCCTAACTCTTTATCACTCTGTTATTGCATTATAAATTCTCCATGGTCTTAACTTTCTTTACTAACATTGGAAAGTTACATATGGAAATCGGAAAAACCCTCCTCCTAATCTCATCAAGACCCACTTCAAACCTAGTTGCACACTCATGAACTAATAAAGTCCCATGATCCAAACTTAAGAAATCATACTCCTTTGCATACCTTGCACTACAAGGAAATACTTCTTAAGAAATCTTCTTCTAAAGTATTCATAATCAAGTGTCTGTCATTCGACCTGCATTATTTGTTGCATAACCAAACACCAATACTAACTCTTGGCAAACACAGTTACATAAAATGATTTTTTTTTTCTCCCTTAGACAAAATAATTCTCTAAAAGATATCCTCTATCTCTTTAACCCATTGATTTGTTGGGTCAAATTTTGAGTTTGCACTAAATTTAGGAGGAATATACCTCATAAACTCAGTTAAGTTGAAAGTCTTCAACTTTTGTGTCACTTGTATTTGCTTTGTTGACATTTAGGACAAAATGTAACGTTTCGAAAATTATAATATCTTTAAATGCAATAAATGCAATAAATGACATTTAGAAAATAACATTATTATAACAAGATGGACCAAATAATTATCCAAGAACTCGACACTAGACAAAGTATATTAGAGGAAACATAATAGACAAAGCATATTCTATATTTGAATGCATATTATGTACACAAGAGCTATCCTTTATACTATTGAAACTTTAGAACAGGAATTTTTTTAGAAATAATTTGTAAAGAGTAAAGAACTTATCTCTTAAGGAGATAAATTTCTATAAGCATTTAATGGTATAGATAAGGAAGAACCAAGTGAGCTCCACTTCTCATTATTTACTATTGCCACCCAAGCTCTTAACTTACCACTTATATAAAGTCAAACTAAATCCTTACAATCTAATTAAATTATAATTATACAATTGAAATTAAATCATAGGTAATGATTACCAATCCTATGTAAGTAGAGAACATGAGTAAGTAGAGAACATGAGGTTGTACAAATCATAGTGCAAAACCAAAAGAGAAATATTTAAAATACTTGAGACAAAGAAGGAAAGAAGATTCTGCTCCAAACTTTCAAGGTAAGGGAAATGAAATATATATACATAGTAACTATTTTTGTATTTTGGTAAGGTGTCACTAAGCCTAACATCTTAAATTTATTTATTGATTTTATTAAATCTCAATTTTGTTGATTTCACTCAATGATTTTGATATACTGATTTTTAATTGAATTTCTGATTATACTGCGTTTATGTGTTTTGATTCTACTTTGTGGATGTGTCTCATGATCATAATGTATCTTACTGAAGTATTTGATTCTACTTTGTGGATGTGTCTCATGATCATAATGTATCTTACTGAAGTACTCGCAAGTGAATGATTTAATCCTTGAAGATTTAAATAACCAGAAGATATTATTTTACTGATTAAAAGATGATTTATGATGTTTATTTATCCTGACTATTCATTGTCGATGATATTTCTGATAATATTATATTGTTATTGATGTAATATATTTTTCTAGAAATTCTCCTAAACCTTAAATCTAGAAACTAAATTTTATTTACCACTTTTATAATTTATCACTACGTTATTACTATATTATTTTAACTTAGTATATCCCACTTTTACATTTTTTTACACGTATACTAATATGATAGTTTAAGGAAAAAATCGGATAACAATAGTTCTTTGAAAACTATTTTATCTTTAAAGATATAGGTGATTCCAATTCATATATTATTGGTACTGGATTCTTATTACCAATAGTTTATAACACTTAAAAGATATACAAAATGTTTACATGGATTGAACCTCGAGGTATACTGCTAAATTGTAAAAGTATAAATATGTAAACAAATATGATATAATATAGGGTCTAAATAAAGGGTAGCAGACACAACCAAACATTTAATAGAAATTATAATCAGGTTTCTTTTTGAATAAAACTTCATATGAACTCAAATTTTTGGAGAATATGAGTTGGTAAAACATTAATAATATGAACGGATGATACAAAAGCTTCTTCCCAAAACGTGAGAGGTAACGAAGAGCCAACAAGAAAAATAAGACCAATTTCAGTAATATGCCAATATTTTCATTCTATGGATCCATTATGTTGATGAGTATGAGGACATATTAATCTATGGTGAATGTTCTTTGAAGTATGAAGTGAAAGCTAAGAATTCCTTTGCGTTATCAAATTGAACACTCCAAATTTTACAACCTGTTTGATTCTCAGCAAAAGTTTTGAAGCGTTGAAACACGGTTATGCTTGAGAGTTATGAATGAGATAAATCCAAGTAAATTTGGAAAAAAGCATCAAGAAACCTTATGTAATATCTACACCCGTTGGAAGCATTAACAGATGAAGGACCCTATATATAAATGAATGTCAATTTTAAGGATTTAGTTTGGGAAGAGCAATATGGGAAATGATGCATTTTAGCAACTGATGCATTTTAGCAACTGCACAAGTATCACAAAAATCAGTACTAGTGTTACATTTGATATTACAAGTGTGCATAATTTGATGAACACTAGATGCAGATGCATGACCAAAGTGAGAATGCCACAATTTGTAAGTAGCAAGAAAAGAAGAAACATTAACAGTGTAAGCAGAAGAGGTGATATACAGATGAAAAAGAGAAAAACATAAAGACCATCTCTAAGTTTTCCTTGAAACAGAACCTGTTTGGTAGCCTGAGATTTGACAAGACATTGATTAGTATGAAATTCAGAAAACACATCGTTATCCTTAGCAAACTTAGATACACTCATAACATTTTTTGTAATAGTAGGAACATGAAGAAGTTGATGTAAATGAATAACAGTGTTTGTGTGTGGCAGTGTAAAATGAGCACTACCAATATCCGTTATTGGAATACCTAAACCATTGCCAAGCTTCACAACATCATGTCCATGATAGGAGGTTTTGTTTGAGAAATTATTTGTGTTATTTGTCATATGATGAGTAGCTTCGCTATTAGGATACCATAATGGATCAGAAGCGACGGAAGGTGCTCCCATAAAGGATGCATCACAATCATTAGGTTGGAAATTACAGAGTTGAGATGTGTTAGCATTAATACTATTGTTGAAATCATTATCATACCTGCTCCAGCAAGTTAAAGCAGAGTGACCAAATTTATTACAAATTTGGCATTGAGTTCTTGAAAAATTGGTTGTGGAAGACATAGGTGAAGACTAAGTATTCTTGGAGAATTTGTTAGAAAAATTGTGTCATTGATTATTATTGCAGTAAGTTCCTCGCCACTTCTAGGATTGGTAGCAAAAGAACGATTTGGGTATTTTGACATAGGGTTGATGCACGCCCAAAAGAAAGATTAACATGAAAATTGTGTTAATCAGCAAATTGGTGCTTTTCCAAGCGTTCTTCTTGTGCCAGAAGTAGAGATCAATATCCTCTACTTAATATGGATCAAGACGAGAGGTTACTGAGGTAATGAAGTTGTCATAATCCTCAAATAAGCCATCCAATATCACTTCAATATGTTCTTCTTGAGTAATCGGAGACCCTATGACAGCAAGTAAATCTACCAGATTCTTTATGTCTAAGAGATAAGTTGTGATATTTTGGTCTTTCTTTGGAGTGTGTAGCTGCATCTTGATCTTTTTCACTTTGGCATGAGTTTGAGTGGAGAAATAACTATGTAAACGTTGCCATATTTGAAAGAGGTGGTAAGACCAACCATCTTGGTTAAAATGGGTGTGGACATAGACGCCAACAGCGAGGCAAGAAGAAGTTGATCTTAACGTTCATGGTTGAAAAACTCAGGGAGAGGAAGTGACAGAGAAAACTTTATTAGTTGATGCAGAACCGACGGTTACAGAACGAGAAAGAGTACAAAAATCATCTAAAAAATGTTGTTGCAACTGGAGACCCTTGTCGGTGGTAAGGACTTGTTTTTGCCAAAAAAAAAAAAAATTATATCATCGAGTTTTAGAGTAATGAATGTGGAATATGAAAAAAATGCTTTGGATGTCATGTTAGATAAAAGTAAGAGAGGAAAAAGAACAGAGAATAGAATGCAAATAGATAAATTATAAAAGTTGAAAAGTATGCACACATTTTATACATAAGAACAAAATACATTATTATATAGGTATTAATTATGTTAACTAACTCTGTTTTAGGTATTACCTAACATAATATACATGAATATTATAAAATTTTGAATTTTTTAACTATTTACTCATTATGAATATTTACTCATATATCCAATGATGATGATATGCTCACCTTAGTAATCTTAATACTAAAGATTTGGAGCAAAAAGTTGTCTTGCACATAAAATTTTGAGTGCTAGAGAAGAAGATATTAGTTAAAAGAAAATTATATTTTGATAAAGCATAGACCCAAACACAAAGATCAATATGGAAACTTCAACCGTCATATTCAAGGTCATATTCAAGATGATTATATACTTTCTAGTACATTAATGGTTATGGATTCTAAATAATTTTACTTAGTTTATTATTGTGCATATGCCAATCTATGAAAAACATCTAAAGTGTTAGATCATAAGATTGTATATTAAATAACTTTACAAAAATCTTCACTTCAAGAATCTATTATCTCAAACAAGGAGCATTTACAAATTATATATTCTTTAGTTAGTGTTTTCTTATAATTACATTCAAACAATTTTTGTTGTGTTTTTTTAAAAAATTCAAAAATGATAAAGAATAATCACATTTTATCTCAGAAAAGATAAAAGAATAGTAAAGAATGAGTTATAATACTTACAATAAAGTTTAATTACTGCAACTAATTATGATTTATAAAAAAATTAAATATAATTAGATTGATATGAATCCTATAAAAACTGAATGTGTTATATTGATACATATATTATTCATGTATTAACTATTAGTTATTTTATTTGACATCTTGCAAAAATATTTGTGAATTATTTTCAAACTATAAACTATTTTATTAAATATCTAATTACTAGCTGCTTTTTAAGAAATTTTAAAATGCTCCTCTTAAAATTAATCTATTTTCAAAGTATCTATAATTGGAATCTTTAAAAAATTTAAATTAACTTCCATTATTAATTTTTTGTGAAGTGATTATTTTATTTTAATTTGCTCTAATAAAATATCAATGTATTGGTAATAGAAACAACACATTTATTGATAAATGAAAAAAAAAATAAATACATTTTATTAAGTGATATGTTTATTGTTTTTCTTTATCTAAGTAAAAGAAAATTAAACAGAGATCTTTTTAAGACAAAGAGAGTAAAAAGACAATATTTTAGTTATTTTTCAAATTAAATCACTTAAAAGTTTTCAATTTAAATAATGAAAATATCTCAGGAATATAATTTTTTTAAGAATGATTTTACTAATTTCTATCAACAATAGTTAATTACAAAATTTCTCAAAATGTATAAAATTGCTATAATTTTTTGTGAAGTGATTATTTTATTGTAATTTGCTCTAATAAAATATCAATGTATCGGTAATAGATAAAAGCAACACATTTATTGATAAATGAAAAAAATTTAATAAATACATTTTAGTAAGTGATATATTTATTGTTATTCTTTATCTAAAGTAAAAGAAAATTAAACTGAAATCTTTTTAAGACAAAGAGAGTAAAAAGACAATATTTTAGTTATTTTTCAAATTAAATCACTTAAAAGTTTTCAATTAAAATAATGGAAATATCTCAGGAATATTAATTTTTTTAAGAATGATTTTACTAATTTCTATCAACAATAGTTAATTACAAAATTTCTCAAAATATATAAAGTGGTTATAATTTTTAATCTAATTAACTACAATTGATGTAAGCCGAACATGAAATGATCGTTTGCATAGTACTAGTTTGAACACTATCCTTAATGTATTGAAAATAATGCATAAATGTATGAATCACCTAAACTTACTTCCTAGATCAACTAAAAAGCCACAACTTAAATAACCAGATTAATTAAGTGAAAAAAATTTAGAAATCACACTATAATTAAAAAAGAATTAACTTTTAATTAGAATTAAAAAAATGAATTAAAGGTGGAATTAACTTTTAATTAAAATTAAAAAAATGACATTTTCTCTTGATAAGGCAAGCCAGCTTGGCATGGTAATTTTACAACTCAGTACCTGTTTATTTATATATATATATATATATATATATATATATATATATATATATTTGTTTGATTTTATTTTCTTACACTGTCAACTTTCTTTCAACAACTTCACATTCTCTCTCTATAAACATGCTTCTCTGATAGCTTTTCTTGCATTTTCTCAGCCGATTTCTTTTCCCGCCAAGCACACTCTGTTCCCTTCGCGGCCGCTTCGCCACCGATCCTTGCGCTTCTCCACCGTGTCGGAGCTCTCTCCGCCGCCTCATTTCCATCGGTAAGTGGTCCATTCTCACTTCACTCAACTTCTTCTCTGACTCCCTTGCAATTCATTTTTGTCCTCAATTATTCCATTTCTTGATTTTATCGGGAATATTCAGTGTTTTGATAGTCTTGAATGAACAAGAGCCTTCAATTTTTGAACTAGTTTAGTAACTTGTTAATGTGCTTTTAATGTCAGTATGTGAAAGATTGATTGAAAGACCGTAGATGCATGCGTTTGGCTAAGTTAATCTTTGGTTTCTTGAGGTTGTTGCTATTGGTTGTATCCCTCAATGGAGAGGGAGAGGAATATGCGTTTCGTTTTATTTTTTTATTTTTTTGAGGATAAAAAAAAAAGGCACACCAAAAGAAACTGACGCGGGGTCTTGCCGTGTTGACTTTGTTATGGTGTTGTTGGTTCTGGCTGTGGGATGTGATTTTTGGTTTAATTCATTGCATCTACTGTTGTTAATGTTAAATTAAATTGAAACCGGTGTTGGATAATGGTGCACTAATTTAAATGCTCAATCTCTCACAATCCTTCACTTTATGGGAAATTGTGGGTAAATGCAGCTGCAATTGCGATTGTGGTATGCTTTCTTATAACAATGAAGGAAAAGTGAGATTCTTTTTTGCTTAATTCATTTTCTTTCTTTCTCCATTCTGTTCATGATCGAGAAGGCAAGGCCTAATAGCTTCCAAGGTATTTATTTTTTGGTATCTTGTAATTTAGCCAGGAATGTTTCTTGTGATATGTGAATAAGATATTCTAAAATGGACATAGCTGTGCCACCCAACTTTAACAGCTGGCAGTTCTTTGTTTCTTTATCCACCCTAATCAAGTCGCATTGTATCTGTTTTGTTTGTTCAGTAGTTGTAGTTGGTAATGGCCCTGAAAGCCCTTTCAGAGCTTGAGGTAGATGAATTTTGGGTTAGCAAATGTAAAACTATTTGCCAAAGTCTTCAACACTGAACTCATGGTTTCCTTCACTGGGAGATTTATCACTTAATAAAAGTGAACACTCAATCATGACGGCACTTATATGTTTGATTGCATAGACAATGCATTTTTAAGATTGTAATTTATAGCTTAGGTGATTCATTACAGTAAACTATTATTTAGGAAGACATGAACTAGTTTTCTTGTGCTTAGATTCGCAACTTGATGTTTAGTTGCAATTTCCCACCTACATTTGGCAAAGCACAAATAATTATATTCATGGATCAACCACAAGTTTGTGTTTCTGTTTTTGCATATTGACCTTTTAATTTGATTTGCATATTGTCCTTTTAATTTGTTTTGCATATTCTTATTCCATACATAGCAGTCACTCCCTAATAGTGGCGTTGTCTGGAACAAGTGACCCAATAAATGCTATAGAGGGATAGTGGGTAACAGGATGACGGCTATTTTCAAGTTTTAACATACACATAAGATATGTTATACTACAAGCACACATACTGTGCTGAATAATAACAAAAGTATCTAAATTAAAGGTATATTATTATATTAATAATGAATGATTTAAAGCCAGAATTTTGAAAAGTATCTAAAACAGTGAAAGTCTGAAATGATAGTGGACTGACCAGAAAAGCTGGCTGGAAATGATATGTGCTAGTGGAACATGGCCAGAAGCTGAAGTGTAACACCAGAAATCTCACCCCAGAAAGCTGGTTCTACGTTGGCTAGGGTCAGACTTGGGGTGTGCAGATGGTGAGGGTAGAAGGGGAATGTGTTTCTGGCCCGGTTAAATGAAGGGGTGTGGGAATCAGATTTAAATGGTACATTTGCAGGGGCAAAAGATATTTATGTCTGCTGGATTTAGCAAATGCAGCCATGATTTTTGCTGCTACAGTCACAACAATGAATTGCTTTGCTACAGAGCATGACGCTCTGCAATGACACTTTGTAATGTGCCATATAAAATACCCTGATTTCATTTATAAAATTTAGATTTTGAGGTTTGAACTTCATAAGTTGGGACTACGTCTGTAGGGGAAAAAGGGGTTTATGCCTACTGAGACAGTATTGTAGCGATTGAGATGGCTGAAAAATTATGTGAATCTGGCTATGATTCCTGCTGCTACAGCCATGACAACGAACTGCGCTGCTATAGAGATCACATGCAATGGTGGGGAAAGGGGTTTTGAACTGATTAGGGGCTGTCAGCCTTAATCTGCAGGGGCATAAGGGACTTATATTATGCCTGATAAGGCAGAATTGAATCAACCGAGATGGCTGCAAAATTATGTGATTGTGACCATGATTATGTTGCTACAGCCAGGATAGTGAACTGCTTTGTTGCAGTGATCACAAGAGGCAATAACATGCCACAACACTCTGTGATAGTGAGGGAGGGAGGGGAAAAGGGTTTTTGACCTGGTTGAATGAGGGGGTCAGCTTTAATGGTTCATTTGTTGGGGCAAAAGGGGCTTTCTGCCTGTTGAGGAAGTATTGTAGGGACCGAAATGTCTGGAAAATTGTGTGAATGTGGCCAGGATATCTGCTGCTACAGCCATGATGACAAACTGCAATACTATAAAGATCATAGAAGCAATAACATACTAGAATGCAGGCTATAGTGCCTCGATGCAAAAGATCTAACCAGAAATGGATGGGTCTATTTCAAAGATAGTAAGGTAAGAATTCCAATTAAAAAAAGGGTGTGCAAATGGTGAGGCTGGTAACCAAAATTGTCATTCGAAGATGGGTGTGCAAATAGTGAGAGTGAGAGAGGAAAAGGGTTTCTGACCTGATTAAATTTTGGGGGAGGATCAACTTTAAATGGTTCATTTGCAAGGGCAAGATTTGGCTGATTATGCCTGCAATGGAAGCAGCAGCCGATTTGGCTGTGATGTTTTGCGAATATGCCCTTGATTTTCTTTACTATAGCCATGGCGATGAATCGCTCCACTACAACAATCATTGAAGCAACAACATTCCACGACACTCTACAATGTGCTATAGTGTTGTAATGTTCTATCAAATACTATGATTTCGTATATATAACTCAAGATTTGGGGTTAGGGGTTAGGCAATGGTCTTCATTAAAGATAGTCAGACCAGGGTTTTAGACTTGGAGGTGTGCAAATTGTTTGGATGGGAGGGGTAAAGAGGGTTTCTGAAGTGCAGGAGTAAGCTTTAAATGGTACATTTGTTGGGGCAAAAATGGCTTTATGCCTATTGCGACAGTAGTTATTGAAATAGTGAGGGTGGGAAGAGAAAAGGGTTGTTGATCTGCTTAAATGAGTGAGGGGGGATATGCACTTTAAATGATACATTGGCAGGGGCAAAAAGGGTTTTATGCCTGATGTGGCAATAGTGACAAAGATGGCTGCCAAATTTGGGGAATTTAACTGTGATTCTTGTTGCTACTACAACTTTGACGATGAACAACTTTACTATAGAGATAATAGAACTGGCAACATGTCATACTCTACAATGGCACTACAATGCTTCTATGTGCAATATTAAATACTATGATTTCATTCAATTAACTTAGAATGTGAGGTTAGGGCCCAGTGTTGTTAAAAAACCATTATAGATTCGCCATAGCAGTATAATGTGGGCTCTTTTGATCCCTTTGTCATGGGCAATATTTGATTTGACCAGCTTTTGTAGTGGTGTAGGCCACAATGACGTGTTTATATGGTGGAATTTTGGCCTTCCACCATATCTGCCATTATTGACATTATTAGGGCTGAATTCCATCTCATAAAATTGATTTTTGAGATTAGGATGCTAAGTTTTATAAGCATTACTTATGCCTAATCTTTAGTTGATGTGAGACTGAGCGCTCCCTTTAGTGTTGCAGTTAAGGCGTTCTAATCCTAAAGAGGTCATAATTAAGTTGATTTCCAATATACCCGCTCATGCCCAGTACTTGGAGCAGGCAATGTAGGTGACCCAACAATGGTCTTATGATTGGTTTCAATGCCAAGTTAGAATTTATGATTATGACATAATTCAATCTTACAAAATTAGTTTAATAAGGATCACTGAAGCTTTATAAGCACTACTTAGGCGTAATCTTTTGTTGGTATGGGACTAACACACCCCCTTGATGTTGCAACTAGGGCATCCTTACGAGGCCACAATTGAAGTGGGACAAGGGTGATTACAATTAGGAAATTTGCCAACATATATATGGAAACTTTAGGGAAACAATTTCAGGGAATCCTTACCATTTAGAGATTTCTCTTATTCTCGAGTTGTAAAATATATTCTTTGAAAGATAATTATGTACAATTAATATATCAAATATGACACTTTTTTTGCGGCACTGCATTGCATATGAAACATGTTAGGAAACTGCTGCAAGGTTCTAATTGGCCTAGGAAGATCTTTTAGTCACCTTAAGTAGGTTGCTTCCTGTCATAACATCACCCCTCAAAATAGTCATTTCACTGTTAAAGAAATCACTTCGTCATAATCCATGAGCAAAACTGGCTGAACCTTGTAATTATCAAGAGAATCTAGAATTAATCTTCACAAAATGCGACCAATTGCAACCAATTCCCAAAAGCGATTGATTCTCTTGAAGAGCACGTATCTCAACTTGCATGGCATGTTTCAACCTGCATGCTTAATTACTTGAGAGCAAGTAGGAGCAAAATGCCAGATAAAGTCACAATAAGAGAAGTGTGCATGAATCCATATCTATATGGTCCATGAGGGACTCTGGCGAATCTATGAGGTATTGTTGACACAAGCTCAAGTGGTGGGTCAATGTGGGGAGGGAAAGGGGGATAATCTTTGAATGACTTTTGATTTGGAGATGACAAATGTGTGGTAAACAATGACGACACCAAAGTTAAAAAGCATGAGTACTAGAAGATCTCAATCTTTTTCTTATTTCACACACACACACGCATATGGTCTACAACCAATTCAGGAGAATATTTCCAGTTTCGCATAATCTCTTGCTTTGTGCTAATCTTCTTTTAGAAAGTTAATTATGTATGACAAACACATTTAGTATGGCACTTGTCTGATGCCTTACACAACACACAATACCTATTAGAAAATTGTTGAATAGCATTAGTGGGCCTAGGCTGAAGTTGACATTGCACAACATACAATAACAACATGATCACCTGATCTGATATGATCGTTATCTTGGAACATGTTATTTGTTGGAGATCTCACATTGATTAGATATATGACAAAATTATAATATATAAGTAGGTGCAAACTTTACATTACAAGTTGATTTTGTAAGGTTGAGTTAAGCTTAAAGTTCATTTTTTTAAGATGATATTAGTGTCTATCCTAATGAGATTTGCTGGATTTGTCGTGCTACGTGCGGTTAGACCCTTCTTTATTCCCATGTTTGAGATGTTGGAGATCTCACATTGACATGAGATATGGTTAAATTATAATATATAAGTGTGCGCAAACCTCACGTCACAACTTTTTTGTAGGTTAAACTAGACTTAAAGTCTACTTTCTAATACTATTTAGTTTAGTTTGATTTGGAAATGAGTTTTTAACTTTTCAATCAAGGGTGGTCTTGGGGGTGAAAGAGGGAGAGGAAATAACATGTGGCACTCATATTTCTGTAAGTTGGAAGGATACATTTAGTTAGTGCAATCATGTTCTTACTCTAACATTGATCTATCAATTTTCAGGATTGTGTCACCTTTTTTGGTAAAAGTCTTGGGAAAAACCCAGCTTTGAACTTTCAGAAGTGTTTTCTCTTTCTTCCCCTCTTTATGCATGTCTTGGCAACATTAACTCGGTCACTAAAATTTCAATTTTATCAAACAATTTTTCACGTTCTTTCATTTACATGTATTTCTTTATACTTTATGCAGGTAGTCTAGTGAAATTGCTTGATAAGCTTTTCAAGTGGATAGATGCCAATTACATCCTGATGTCATGGATATAGAAGAGGAAATAGATACTATAATCCAACAGACGATACGCAGAGAAGCTTCCCTTTCTTATCCAAGGGTCAATGACGACTCTATATATTGGCTTCAATTTCTCGGTGCTTTTGATTCACAAAGTATTTACAGTTGTTTTTCAGGTTTGAATGTTAATATCTTTGGAGGTTCATTTTCAAGAGCATTTAGGTGATAACAATTTTTATACATTGGATGTAAATGAATTAAAGCATGTATTAATCATGTGATATGTAGATCAAGCTTGAAATACAAGAATTGAAAGAACAAAATCATGCATAGGTAACTTGCGTTTGTCATAACAGGCACATTTAATTTTGTAAAGCCGCTTAGGTCCTAATTAGATAAACTTCTCCATAGGAGCTTATTGGTGAGAATAAGGTAAAATCAATTAAGCTACTCACATAAACTAAAATCAACTTATGTACTTAAGTTTAGTAGAAACTCTTTTAATTTAGCTTGTCCTAAAACTCAATGCATTTTACCTTGTTATTCTCTTGTCCTATAAGTGTGTATGGGGATATTTATCCAAAACAAAACCTTGTTGGATATCACTTCTCACTCATTTGACAACATTTCCAGCTTTGCCTCCGGTCTCTCCTTTGAAGCTTCAGTTGCAGACTTGTGACAAATGTTCTCGAGTGTTTTGCTCACCCATTAACTATAGAAGACATATTCGTGTACATCATCGGTTGAAAAAGCTTGATAAGGTATTCCTTTTAGATCTAACAAATAATTATATCATATTAGTTCTTTGTTTACACATTTTCCATTTTATATTTTCTTATAGATACAAGCTTGTTTGTTTCTTTTCCCTAAGTTTTCCCATGCTGTTTGTTTACATATTTCAGGATTTTACAGAAACTAGGGATCTTTTAGGAGCATATTGGGATAAGGTGATATTTCATCTTGTGAATCAACATATATGAATAAGACAACTTGTTTTAATGTTTTGATTTTTATTCATGGTTTGAATAGCTCTCTGTAGAAGAGGCAAAGGAAGTTGTATCATTGGAAAATGTGGTTCTGGAGGTAAAATCTTGTTGCTTCATATATGAAAAAGTTATTTGAACATGAAATTGTTTTAATGTTAAATCACCCTGCATGCATATTGCTATATGCCATATATGAAATATATTAGACTGAGAATTGGGAGAGATGGGATCATGAGGAGTGCAATGAAATTAAGTCACATATCTCTGATGCACTTGATCATATGTTCACTTCTGTCATTTTTAGTTATAATTCACAACATCCCTCACCATGGAATACGAAATTGTTGATGTCTTTTCAATTTCAAATGTGATTGGGAGTTTTACGACTTCTCCATTCTTTTGCTTTTGACTAGAAATAATCTTTATTTTAAAAGTTATTAGATATAAAAACGAAAATGTATAAGGAGGGGGAGGATGATGAGAAGCTTAAATTGCAAGCCATGAGCAGAACACCTAACAGAAGGCATAAACATAGCTCAATTTTGAATGGAAACGGGACTGATGAACTCCCTTAAAAGATGCATATCCCGTTAGGAAACCACATCATGTAAACTTGGTAAAATTTGTATCCTTACTTTTTACCAAAAGCATTGTAGTGAATTGCGTCTGCCTTCGGATAAGAAATTAGGGACACAATGCTCCCCATAACTTATAAAGGTTGTCCCGGGAAATTAATCACCTTACACTGCCAGAATAAGTGACTTACTGTCCCGGATCTAGATCTGCATTTAACACATTAGAAGAGAATAGCACCATTTGTGCAAAAATGCTGCAAGCTGTTTTTATTAATCCTGTTACGCCCTACTGTCCAAACAAGAGTTTTCCTTAGAGAGAGATATTTTTGAACTTGTTTTCTTCATACTGAATTTTTAAAGAGGAGTTAGTTAGGAACAAAGCAAAACATAAATGACTCCAGGCTCCAGATACCCCTGCTTACGTTAGCTGAAAGGGCCATGTGTGTCCTAGGCAAGCTGGATAAAACATAAACTGTAGAATGCAGAGAGGCAGAACATCCCTCGTGGTTTCTCGTCTTTTGATCTCTTACTTTTCTTGCATGCTGCACATCCCTTATGGTTTCTCATCTTTTCATCTCTGATTGTTTTCACATATCCTGTTTTTCATAAATTAATCTAAGTATCCTTTTTTTTCCTTATTGACAATGCTTTCTAGGATGTTCCGAGTTCTTCAATTTTAAAATCATTGAGAACTCTTATTCAAAACAAAAGATTTTATTCATTTCCTCCGTTCTATCTGATGGCGGGTGCTGCCCTTTTGGTAAGCAATTTTACAATCCGATTTTCTAATTAGTTTTCCTTGTTAACTTTTGTTAAATTTGTATCTTTGGTATCTCAATGCAATATAACTTAATTGTTTGCAGGATATTGTTCAATCGAAATTTTCCAGATATTTTATATCTTCCCGAGTGTTGTTTGGCCTTCTGGATGATGCCAGTGAAAAAACATGTTTATGCGGAACAGCAGAATCAGTGAAAAGATTTGTATTTGATGGAAATGTGGGAAAAATTGGTCTTGAACCGAAAAACCTAGTTGCTTGCACAAGTTTTTTACTAGAACAAAAGTTGGTAAGTGTCTAAACTTTCAAAATTTGTTCACATAACTCCCCCCTCCTCTTCTTTCTTCATGCAGTGTGTCTTTTGCATTTGGTTTCAAACTGTGTTTTCTTCAGGATCAAGGTCTGCAGAATAAACCAATGCAATTGAAATGTGTTTATCTTTTAATAATTGACTCATGAGGTCCAGCTCATGTCATTTCATAATTTTTGAAACGTAAGGTCGTGATATACCTTGCACGTAAAATACATTATATGAAGTCCTAATTGAATTGCTTTTTATAACTAATAATCTCACTTTCCCAATTAGTTCTTTTTGTCTGTCATGATGAAGTATGAGGTTTTGTTCACTAAGGTGAAGGCGTGGCTTGCTGACAAGGATGCCGAAGCACTTAGGTGTCAGCAGCAATTGGTGGAGGAGGAAGAAGCTGCTCAGAAAAGGTACCTTGTTAAGAGCAATACAATAGAAGTCTAGTATTTTTCTATAGAAAGCATCTTAGTTGAATGAAATTTAGAATGAAGTCTGAACAAAGCACTTTTTTTGTCTTGTTTTACAATAAACCTATACAGATAAGAACCCCAAAACAGATCCTAGCACTGTTTGGGTTGATAGGCTCTTACATGAAGAAGATAGATATATATCCTTGATAAGTCAGCATGAATAACTGTTTTAAGAAACACAAATCAACCAGCAGTAAACTCTCATGCATAGTTTTAGTAAATTTGCTCACTTTATTTGTGTAAACACTCGTGCATAATGCAATACTTTTGCCGTCCCTGCTACTTAACGTATGATGCCTCTGCCATGATTTCATTTTTCTTATCTTATATTTCATTGAATTTTATATGATTTCAGCAACGTGAACTTTTATAAATAAATCTACTACGTCATTTCGAGTTATTCTTTATGCTTCTGTTCAGCAAAAATTACAAGAGCTACTGCTGAAAATACTCTTGAAAACTGGTCATGAATGGATAATAGGACTCGTTAGTTATAATCCACTAATTTTATAGAAAAGCTGAGATTTTGGAGAGGAAACGCCAGAAGAAGCTTAGACAAAAGGAACAGAAAGCTAGGGAACAAAGACAAAAAGCTGAGGCAGAAATTGAAGGCGATATTGACAGTACTGTAAAGGCTTTATCACTGACAGAAGCATCTTCAGATACGTACAATTTTGAAGCTCACAACCCAAATGCATTTTCAGATAACGTAGCTTCACCTATACCTCTCCAATATCTTGACACCAATGTGGAAATAAATACGGATACTCATTCAGAGTATGATACCATCGCTGATCATAATCCTGAGAGACTGTCTGCACATGGGCATATAGGCGAATGGGCTGAAGCTAATGATTTGCATACAAACCAGATTTCTCCTTTGTCAAAACCTGAAGTCCATCAGAAATATGAAGCCAACCATGATAACAAGGCATCGGCTATTGTCAGTGGTAGTAAAGTATGGAGTCCAAAGTCTGAAGAAGAAATTGACAAGGTTGTTTTAAAAACCACACAAGAGAAAGAACCGGACAAACTTGAGAATCAAGAAGTTTTGATAGGATCTGTATCTGTTAATCTTGACGATTGCAGACAATCAGAGGGTAATATGGTGGCTTCTCAAAAGGACTCTATGGTTGAGAATGTGGGAAAGCAGAATAGTTCTCGGGATAAGCAAATGAAAACTGATCTTGTCACGAGTGAAAACCGTCTCTCAACAGTTAAGCTTGAAACTGAAGATCAAGTTCCAGTTCAAAGTGGTGAGACAGAAGGTGATGTAGTTCATGGAAATGTTCGATGGTCATCAGTTCCAAGTTGTTCAAGGGAGGGTACAGCGGATCCTGGAACCTTCCCGTTCTCCATCCAGGAAGCAATAGCTTTCCATGCAAAAAGTAAGCTTTGTCACTTCATCCCTTTGTCATGGTTCTTCTATTTTGCTGATAGTGTGGTGTGATCAAATGCTGGGCTGGGTATTTAATCTATTTTCCCAAATCAAAACTATTGTCGTGCAGGATGGGAAGAAGCTATTTCATCAGATCATGTGACTTTGCATATTACCTCTGACTCAGAATCTTCCCAGACAGAAGAAGACAAATAGCTGATGTGAAATAATAAATTGGATTAGTTTAGTCATACACAGTTTGACTTTGTTGCCAATTAATTTGTTAGCAGAGGTCCAAGAAAGTTTTTCTTCCGCCCTTTCCCTCCTAAGATTTCATATCGGATTTTGGCTAGTTAGTTTTTTTTTACTTGTTATTGTTACCATTTTTTTAAATAAACTTCTTTTCTTTCCCTACAGGTTTACTTCTACCTTTTTGGATCCATTGATGTCATCATTATCAAGCTAGATATTTTTTTTCCTTTTTTTTTTTGGGCATAGTTGTCTAAATTTTGCTTATAGTAGTAATTCGAAAATGCCCATGTTATTGAAGAATGTTTCGTTCTTAGGTATTAGTGCACTTATTTCTTTCCTCCCATGGAATGATGCTTTTGATCATATAGTGCTGTTCTTGTAGATGAAAAATTAGAGGAATTTAATTAGTAGTATATACTACAGATATAGAGTTTAATTTTACAGTGTGCTTAATCATGAGTTTTTATGCATTATAAGATTGGTAATTTTTGGAATAATTAATATTAATTGTATACTATTTCATGTAGGCTTTTCGTTAGGGTTAATATATAAGTTGGCATTATTTTATGTGGCAAAAAAAAATGGTTGCAATTTTTGGGTGCGATATATAGAAGTTAGTTTTGTACGATGTTAATTTATATAAGTTGATTCTTAAATTGTTGTTAGTTTGTTATTGTGGTTTTTGAAAGTGCGTTTATACGAATTAATCTCCGAACGCTAACGAACTAGTTAATGTTGAAGTCTTAACAATAAGTGGTAAATTGATTAGTCTTTAACACCATCAAGAAAGGAGCATATATACGGCTTTACGTGTATGTCTATAAATATAATATTTCATATTGTAAATTAAATTTTAAGATGGAACAAATTATTCTAAAATAAAATTTGAATTTGCGGCCTATTCAAATTTGTCTGGTTGTATCACATTCTTTGAGTACTATTTTAGATGTTTGGATCATTATAATGTTACATTTTTCAATTATTGAAATATGTTATCACGTAAATTTTATTATGAAAAATATAATTATCACAGAATATAATTATTTTGTAGTTCAGATTTTGATTATATTGTCTAACATGAAATTCAGTTATAATTGTCACTAAGTTAAATGATCTTTATTTTCACTATTGGTTAATACCAATAAAATGAAGAATGTTAAATTATCGTACTTTTCAAGAGTAAAATATAATAAGTCTCTTGTAAATAATGAACCAAATTTAAACTTTAATTTTATATGGTCAACAGAGTTCGTAGCTTACCCTATCCTTGTCTATTATTGGGAAAACAAAAACCACTTTCTATTAATAAATAATTTGCCTATTCATTTGTAATATTGTTTATTTATTATGTTATTTATACAATTTTGATATTTTTCTTAGATGCATCTGTTACTGCATTTCATGCCGTACTAGAATAAACTGATAGAAAAAGGTTAGTCTCAAATTTTGTAGTATAATATAGTAGTTTTTGTAATTGCAAAGTTGCACATGTCGAAAATTTAGCTTAATATTAGTACTATTATTATGAGATGTATAAATTATGAAATTTTTGTATTCTTTTTTATAGAAGAAGTGACGCTAAAGTTTGTAAAAGAGATAAACTTTTCATTCATTATTGAAAAAATAACAAAACAAAAACTTAATGCTTAAAATTAAATTTATTTATCTTCTTTAATATATATATATATATATATATATATATATATATATTCCTTAAAAAAAATATTACCTTGCTTTGCATTTTTTTAATGAGAAATAAATTACATATATTAATAATGTAAAGAAATTGTATACCTTTATTAACTATTTAATTTTCTTGTCCAAAAATCAAAGGATGGACTGAATAACTAGCACAACTTTCATTACCACCTGTATTCTAATCTATAAAAGAAAAACTGAATTCACAAATATTTTACCGTATTGAATATTATCAATCTCCAAATAAAAAAAACATCTGTATCATAAAATAAAAGTACTGCAACCATGTCAGATATAAATTAAAGTTAAAATATCTCAAAATAAAATTAGATAAAATATATTTATATTTAAAAAAGTGTAATTCTAATTACTTATAAATGACAAAAGCTCAAGGATTAATATAAAATTTAGAGAAAGCATTATCACATTTCACCACTTAGAACCAATAAGGCAGGTGTCGCAGCTACAGTTTGTACCTTAAACTGGTGTGGACCTCCCATTTGTCAACTAACTTCATCATCATCAACTAACTTATCTCACATTCTCATTCCCAAGCTCCTATCTTTCTGGAGACCAACCAACCCATCAATAAATTTCCCAAAACCCATCCACTTTCTTTCTTTACATGCATTCACAACCACAAAAGAAAATCACACTTCAACAAAACCCATCAATTTCTCCATAACAAAATGCCTGAATTTTCATTTTCATTCTGAATTCAACCATCAGCTCTTCTCCATAACACAAAAAAGGACATTCTCACTCACAAACATGTCAGGTGGTGTTGGTCCAACTGCCTGTGACATCAGCCTCCCAAAAGAAAGTGAACTTGATTACAAAGAACAACAAGACCTACCCCTCAAGAATTTCAACAAACCCACCCCACAAAACAAAGTAGGGTTCCTCTCATTCAACCAACTCAATTCCCTAGTTGTGGTCATTGTCTTGTCTGCCAGTGGCATGGTCAGCCCTGAAGACTTTGCCTTTGTGTTCTTCTCCCTATTCTACATGTACTTCATATCCAAGGTGGCTTTCCCCACTCTCAACCCTTCAAGGGACCCTCAAATTTTCAACCCCCAAAACAAGCTCCTTCAAGTTTATGTCTTCATAGGGGCCACCATTGGCCTCTTCACCCCAATAGCCTATATTTTAGAGGGTGTTTTTGAGGGTGACAAGGAAGGGATCAAAGCAGCAGCACCCCATGTTTTTCTCTTGGCCAGCCAAGTTTTCATGGAAGGGGTGGCCTCATCACAAAGGTTCTCAGATCCAATCAGAGCCTTTGTTCCTGCGTTCTACAACGCAAGGAGGATCTTCACCATTGTGGATTGGCTTAGGAGTGAGGTGTACAAGATCAATGATGAACACAGTGGATCTGCATGGAGGGTTAATGTGGGGAGAGCTCTTGCAATGACTAACATGGCCTTCTGGTCTTTCAATCTATTTGGGTTCATGTTGCCATATTATGTTCCAAAAGTTTTGAAGGGGTATTACTCAGGCTACAATGACAAACATCAATGAAGTTAAGTTACATAACATAGAATAGACATGCCTTTAATTTTGATGTATAAGGTCATGAACCACAATTTACCTGCTTTTGCTCTATAGTTTTCACAGACTGAAAATGTATTTCACTGAATGAGTGTAGGCATATGTTATGTATACTCTTGTTTCAATTATCAATAATAATTCTTTCACTTCTTCTCTTATCTACCTTACAACAATAAAATATTATATTAAACTAATAAAAATAAATATAAACAAATTTTTAAAATAAAATAATAATATTATTAATTGTTAAGTGAGAGTGTAAAAATTATAGAGTCAAATTATCATTCCTCTTCTGATTCTTTTGTTTTTTTATCTTAACTTCACCTAAATCATATGAGATAGCATCATTAAAATATTATTAATTTTAGTATAGTTTTATTCTTGAAAGATATTAGACATTAGGTATATTTAAATTATTTTTAACTTTGATTTTTAAACATTACTAGAAAAATATATTTTACATATATTATCTGCTAGATTTTACATCAATTAAGACATCAATATAAATGTCCTCATTTACATCGGTGGTAATCTAATGTAATATATACATAAATTACAATCAAAATGTAACATTCAGTAATAAATATTTTATGATTAAAGATTAACATATATTACATAAGTTAAATAAATTAGAAGCTTTAATCAATATAAAATGTTACCTATAACATCAATTATGAATCCAATCATAAAAAAATCGCATTTACATACAACAAAAATCAGTATATAATGGACAAAATCTATATATAATTATATACAAGTCATAACCATTACACCGACATCTATTTTGCAACCATATACTCATTGTTATTATTCTTATAATAATCCTTGTTATTATTATTTTTGTCAATATTAGTAAATATAATATTAATATTAATAATAATAATAATAATCATATTAATAACCATGTTAATATTAATAATATAATATTAAAATTACTCTTATTAAAAATTTTAATATTAATAATATTATTAATTATATATATTAATAATATATATATATATACCAATTTTAATAATATTATTTATTTTTATTAATAATAATAATGTTAATGTAATTAATAATAATAATTAGTAATAATATTAAAAATAATAATAATGTTAATAATAATAATTATAATTTTGATAAAATTAATTATTAATATTATCTATGGAAGAATTCGTAGGTAAATTACATATGGATTTAGATCCGTATATAAAATTCATATGTAATAAATCTGTATGTAAAATCCGTAGGTAATTACATACGGATTTAGATCTGTATGTAATTACATATGGATTTAGATCCATAGTAATAAATTTGTATGTAAAATTCATAAGTAATGAATCCGTATGTAATAAATCCGTATATAAAATTTGTATGTAATGTTAAATTTACATACGGATAAAAATCCATATATAATAATTTGTATATAAATCAAGAATTTTTGGAGTGCATATAATGTTATTATTCTGAGTTTAAGAAAATTAATTAACACATATTACATGGTTTTGAAGCTATAATTAAATGTAAAAAGTCACATACATCAGTTATAGTCTCAATCCATATAATATGGTCATTCTAAGTTTAAAAAATTGACCCATATTACAATGGTTGGCTCCTAGCCAGTGTATATTGCCATTTTTTTAAAATAAATTTGTTTATTTTGTTTCTTTTCATCTTGTAATTGTAAAGATATAGTACACTAGATTATCGACAGAAGAAGTTTCCGTATTCAAACTAATGAATACCTAAACTTGTCTAATTAAGGTAAATGAAAATTTCAATGTAAAAGCATTAAAACATAACTAAACTAACCATTATTGGTAATAAAAACCAAAGTAGCAATATGAAATGATAATGTCTAATTATCAAACATAATTTTAAATCCTAACTAAGACTAATTCCTAATATATAGAAAATATATTGACTATTTGTGATGAATTTGTTCAATTGTGTTTATGACTAATGACTTGTCGTTAGCAAAAATCTGAAATTCAAAATAAATATTAGTTTTTTTTTTTTTTTCAAAATATCGTATAAGAAACCTTTAATCAATTTTTTTCAGCATTAAAAAAAAACATGATTATAATAGTTTCAATGAAAAATTAAATATTTAAGGATAAATTCAATGTAGATTATGTGATAATGAAGTAAATTTATCATTTAAGGGATTACAGATGTTAATAGCACTAAAAAGAAAACTCATTATTAATTTACAATACATTATATGAACTATAAAAACATAAGTCAAACATACCCTCTATACTACAACTTTTATATTTGCACTTAGCTTTCTATGTAATAAATAAATTCACAAAAATCTTGTTAGTGGGAAAAAATAAGTATTAATTGTCAATGACACCTACACAAAGTCAATTTAATTGATTACTGATGTTATGTTAATTATGTAACAACTAAACATAGTTAGTTTTACTTAGGCATTAATGAAAGGGGTCATGTAAATCTTCTTTTGGAACTCATGACTTCTTTGTCCTTGTTGAATGTAACATTCCATTTTTTTTTTATTCGAACCTTTGTCTATATTGAGGCTCAAGAAAATCATAAATTTCAACATTTTCCATGTTAACAATTAATTAATTTGTATACCTATGTTGTTAATACAAATATTAATATCTAAGTACATGTCATGTCATCAAGTCTAAGTTAAATAACTATAATTTATAGTGCTTTAAAGTATACTCATATAATCTAAAGGTATGACTAGAATGTTCACCAACTGATTACTCTCTGGTGGATGACTTTAAAAGACATATGCATATTTATGTATGGTATTACCATTGTTAACTCTAAATATTATTGCAATCCAAAGAATGATACATGCCTGAAATAATTCATGTGAAATCCTGACCACCTTCTAAATAGAATTAGCATTTTGGTGGATTTATGTTGAGACTCAGACTTAAGGAATTGACACAAGATGCTTGAAACAGTTTGTGTGAAACCTTGACCAACTCTTGAATTAAATTAACATTTTCTTGAACTTGTGATAAAATCATATGTAAATATGACCTTTTGTATCCTCTTAGTGTCTTGTAAAATATAATAACAAATATTTTTTAAATAACACGTGTCTCACATTGCTTTAAATAAAAATATTTTTTAAAATTAGTTAATTTCAGAAAAGTATTTCATAAGTTTCGTAATGTAAATAATATTATTGGATACGATTTAAATTATTAATATTATAATGATAAATTTCTTTATAAAATCTATTTCATAATATTTTTTTAAAACCTTAAACCTTAAATTTAGAAGTTATTACTAAAAAAAATATATTCTGACCAATCAGAAAATCATTACTAAAAAAATACATTCCAAATTGAATGAATGGGTAAGGTGATATTTGGTATTATTTTATCTATGTTGAGAGATGAAGGGCAACATAATTAAATTATCCTAAAATCTTTTTGATCATTTTATAATTAGTATGGAGGTGGAGGATGAGACTATAAATGTGCAAGAAGAAGACGCCTTGATTTGACTTGTTAAGAATAAAAGAATTAAAATAAAAAAAATGATATGTATAATAAATATAAATGAATAATATGTTATATTTAATAACAATAATCAATTAAAATTTTTATATTAAATGATAATTATTGAATAAGCTATAATAAAATTAAAATTTTATAAAAGCATTTAATATAAAAGAGTAAGAAAAATTCAATAGTATATTCATTTAAAGAAAAACTTAACTTAATCATTAACTGTTAATTCCTATTGAACGTTCCATTGTATAATTTAGGATTTAGATATTAGGAATTAGAAATCAGAGTTTAAGGTATAAGTTTTGGGATTATAGGTTTAGAATTTGAAGTTTAAATTTAAAGTTTGGAAGTTTTGAATTTTAAATTTTAAATTCAGGATTCAAGGCTTAAAATTCAGATTCGTGATACACATATCAATTTCCAGATGCTTCATTATATTTCTTGAAATTAAAGACATTTTATTTTCTATTGTGATCTGAAAAAAATAAAGGAGTAAACTGAAAGGAAGGTTTGATGCAATTTGCTAAACAAATTGGGCGAATTGTCTACATGAGAATAACAATACATGTCAGTATTAAGTTTTTGTTTATTTTTTTCAATAGTCATTATATATTATGAATTTTTATTGAATGAAAACTTTTAATCATACAAAATTTTATATTAATAGAGAATTTTGAATTATTTTCCTTTTTTACAAAACTTAAATTTTATTATTTAAATAATCGAAATAATCTCATTCAAATATTACATTTGATGATGGTAAAATTTTTAAGAAATGTGAAAAGTTTGTATTTTTTTTTAAGCACTTGAATTATCGAGTTAATTAGCAAACACACTTAAAGTTTACTGTTACCTAAGTCTACATATTTAATTATATGATAAAATATAAAACTAATAATTTAACAACTTTTGTAGAATCTCTTTTTACTTATATATTTGCTTATTCATTTGAACACAAAATTTAAATTTGTGGCGTATTATTTTACAAAATGATTTTTCTAAAAAGTTTTATTTCTCAATATATATATATATATATATATATATATATATATATATTGTAAATATTGTTAAAATTTTACCTGATTAATTAAATATCTCAAAACAAAAAGTTGTTTCATTCCATATTAAATTATTCTATTACAGCCTATAACTATAACTTTATGTAATAACTTAAATGTGTAATTTTGATGGTTTGAATTTATATCGGTCAAAAAAATATAAAATTAAAATCCTTTAATATATATTTTTTATTTAATAAATTAATTTTAATATTTAATATACGTAATCTAAAAAAAAGGTCAATGTTAATAGCACTAAATAAGAAAAATATGTATATACTAAGTAAATCTGAACAATTGACCGACTGGTTCTAATAATTTTTTCAGCAACAGGCTATGAACACCATTTCATCATGACTTAGACCACCGTTAAGTATTTCACTTATTATGGTCGAAAGGGTTGAGGAAAATAATTTAAAATTGAATTCAATATACAAGACCAAACAATATCACCACACTTCAAGTTAATGGCCCGTTCGTTTTAAGTGATCAATTTAATGGCAGTTGCTTCAGGTAGGGCAGCTACGTGGTTTTGAAGATGGGTTACCGTTCCATGTTCATTGTTCTTTTAAGTTGTAAAATTTCATTTTAATTTTATTTAAGTTTGATTTAGGATTGAATTTTAGTAAAAAAAAAATTACTTTGGTTATGTTAGAGGATTGATCGATTATGGTTTAAGACAAAGGACAACAATGCTCGAAGATTTGATTTCGAGATACAGATGCGTTGATTTTTTTAACATTCCAAAAAAAGTTTTGGAAATCTTCCTGAATTAGTTTTTCAAAATAGATTTTACGTAAAAAAAAAATTGAGTAACCATTATGAAATGTTTTCATGTTTTCAGAATCCAAAATAGATTTCACGTAAGAATTTTTTTTTTCCATAATAACCATTTTGAAATGTTTTCGAAATAAAATTTCCAGAACATATTTTCCGAAAACAATTTTCGAAAACAATTTTCGAAAACATATTTTAAAGTCTATTTTTCAGATTTCAGAACATATTTCGAACGGAAAGTACTCCCCAAAACAGATAAAGATATAATTGTCATTTTGAAAATTGATGGACGTAGGAAGCAATTGCCCAATTTAATATAAGCAATATCTGTCCAACTCCAATGCCCATTTGTTATAAGCTAAAAATCAAATTCACACTTTCCGAAATGAATACATGTTCTTTTGTAAATCTATAGTTTAGATTAATTTAAATAACCAAAATTAATTTTATAATGAAAACAATCTTGCTTAAATTTATCATCATCCATGTTTAGATTTTGCAAGTGATTATAAACAGCAATCTTTATAATAAAAAATTGATAGAACAGTGTAAATCCCACATGATTATCCTGACTGTTACATTACGCTTACATCAGATGCTTTAAGATTTGTTTACGTTAAAAAAAATAAGTATATTTCTACTTTTTTTCATGAGCATGTTTAATCCACATATTTTAAAGATAAGTAATTTCCCATGTAGTTTAAGAAATAAATCTCATTTACTTTAAAAAAAATATTTCAAAAAACTTATTTTAAGTTTAAATAAACTTGCCCATAATTTCCCACTTATTTCTTTGCACTATCTATCCTCTATTTTTTTTCAAAAAGAGGCTAAAATCACTTAATAAAGATAGCAGGGAGAGATTGGAATAGCAGAGAAATGGATATATGAATCAACAGTTATAGAGAGTTTAGAAACCATAAAGACAACTTCCTTCAAATCGTTTGAACCTGTTTAAATAAATTGTAAACAAGTGAGTAGAAGAAGATACAAAATGAATCAGATGAAAATAAGAAAATTCTCAACTTTTATATAAACTCCCTCATTTCCCTCCTTTGTAAGGAAGCACAAACAGAACTCGGCATCCTTGCTTTGGAAGAGTCTTAATAGTAGAATTTTGCAGGTTAAAAGCTTCCATAAGATAGAAACTAATCCAAACCAATATCTAATTTGGAGAAGTATATATGCTAGAAAAATCATACAGCCGTTCAAAACTCAATAAGATTTGGAAGTTATACTTGATTATAAATGAATCAAGAAACTGTGTATTCACGCAATCAAGAAACTGTGTCACCACATCATGACACAAGGAGAAATACTAGTGATAAAGCTGATTAACCCAAAGAGCAATATCACTAACTCTAGATGTATAAAGTGATGTGCCCTTATCGTCCAGCAACATCTTATAAATGATATGAAGCCAAAGCTAAAATGAAAATTTGTTTTCTTTTGTAGTAAGTACTCAATGAATCCTCTATCTTGCAATCCACCCAAACGGACCACTAAAAGGTACAAGAAAATTCAACTATAATAATAGAATTCAACGAAAAAGCTTCGAGAGATTAGTAAGTTAGTAGTGCAACTGAAGGGTATACTATTACTCTATTACTCATCCATAAACTAACTCTACCATAGAAACAAAAATAACAACGAAATTAATATTAAAAAATTCAAAGGAATGGAAAAAATTATGTAGATTGGAATAGATACAAGGAAACAAGAGCAACGTCATTATATCAAATCGCTTTTCAAGATTCTTTTTATTCATCTTTTCTTCACACACTTTCTCTATCTCTATCAGTCCCTCTCTCCCCTTGCTCGCAGAATTCAAAACGTTAAAATTTATAAAACAAAGCCACAATTTGGTTAGAAGTTATAAGGAACAAAGAAAATTACTCACATGGTGTTCACAAAGAGACCTTTAAACCCTGAGCTGCCATCCTTTCACATCACTTCAACTTCCTCTCAACTTCGAAATTGAATTATCTATCAGTGCTGCACTATCTCTCTGATGAAAAGCCTATATGTACCATAAATTACATGCTCAATGATAGGCTTGCAATCATGAACTCATCTGCAACTCCTCACCCTCAACACAGACCTAGTCAATTAACACATGCAACAATACCATCAGTGCTTCTTTAGCCCTCAGTCCAGAATCATAGAAAAACTAACAGAACCAAATCAGAATGTCTAGATGCTTCTAATAGAAATCAAGGCAGCATGTAGGAATATATTGAGATGAAAGAAAGATATACTTGTGTACAGGTGCGTTGCACCATTGCCATTCACAGAAATTGGTACCAGTCTTCTGTCTTGACCCAAAGATAAAATTTGCATCCTTTCAGGCCAATCTGAATTTAATCTTCGTGCAAAATCTTCAACTTCCCTACAAGAAAAGAAACAGTCAATCAATGCAAGATACAAGATAATACAATAAAATATCCACTCAACAATTAGCTGATAAGGCTATCCTCTTTCATAGGCCATATTTGATATAGCCATTCCACTAGTTGCCTACTAATAAAGTATGAGTGAACTACTAAGACAACTGCATCACATTCCACACCAAATTCAATTGTGCGGGAATCCTTGAGTAATTGTAATTTTATGGAATGGAATCCACGAAAATAATCACTAAATCAATCAAAAAGATTTTGCGGTCCAACTGATGTTGTTAACCTATGTAACATGGATACTGGTCCAGACACTTCAGTAATCTCCAAAATACAAAATATAGGACACAAAACACGTTATATCACTATGAATTATATAAATTGACTGTCAAGATTTATATATTTAAATGTATTCAAAAATCATCTATGAACAAGGTTAGCCAAATATAACAAAAAATAAATCTAATTCATCTATCTAAAATCCAAAAACTGAAAAGAAACATATATAACCTAAAGATTCCTGATTATATATAAGTTTCTTAATAAGTTTGAGATTTTAGAAAATTATTGTATTAGTCTCTTTTGTGTTGGAACTTTGTTAAAAAAAATGTCGTGTATATGCGTGTCATATGTTTATCGAACACCGACACTTCTTAACCCATTAAAAAGATCCTTTCCTTATAAAGGCAATCCAAATTGATTCATGTACATAATCTTAGGCAATAGAATCATTTACACAAGATTAACCACAATCAAAACCCTTTAGCTCTTGGTGGTTGAAAACATCAAATCTTCTAGTTTCAAGCTTTTGAACCAACAAACTCCACCTATTTAATGATGACAACTAGACATCCTTATTTGTGCAATAGTTTTATCCTGGAATATGTTTTAGTTTTAGTTCCTGAAATCATAAAAGACATGAGACCTTTCTCACCTTATTTACACAAGAATCAAGTCATCCATGATCAAATTAATGAGATGCATCTCCACATGGGAAAATAGGCTTCTCTTGTGTGTTTTCTTTGTATTCATTGAGTGTCTTTATAGTTGCTTGTTGGTTTGATAGGTTGTATTTTCTTCTTGTTTGTTGGCGTGTTGTTACCTTTGTTAGTTTCTATTGTATTTGCTGTAATATTATCTCTAATGACTTGCCTTATCAATGAATAAGCCTTTTGTTATGTACTTTGCTCTCTTTACATATGCTTTTTATTACATTTGACGATGACAAAAGGGGAGAAAGGTATCGTGTGTTATGATTTCAGGAATTACAACATCTTTCAAGATCAAGCTATTGTACAAATAAGAGAAACATCAAATCTTCTAGCTTCAAGCTTTTGAAGCATCAGTTTTGAACTTATTCCTCATCAAATGAAGAACTAGCAGAAGCATGTATCTAACCTGTCAAGCTCCTCCTTCATAGCAGGATCTAAATCATCGTCAACATCACCATCAATAAATTCAAATTGTTTACTTGCAGAGGCCTCTAAGGCCTTGTCAAAATTGACATTGTGATATGCAGAAGGAAGAAGATTCAACCCCTAATATAAAAGGATATTGAATGAGAAACAATACTCTTCTAAAAACAGGTATTGTTAATATAAGCACTGCAAATGGGGCACAAGTCTAATAAATATGTTGTGTAATACATGATCAACAAGTGTTTTATCAGGTGGCAGAGTCTAACCTTATTGTTTATATTTGCATTTTTTGAAGAAAGATCCTTTGCCTGGTCTTTCCTTCTATTCTTTTTATTTTTATTTGCTCTAGTTCCCTTTGTATCTGCCAAATCATTCATATCCCCAAAGTAAGCTAATGAAAATTAAAAACAAGATAGGGTGCATTAAAAATATTATACTAACTACAAGAAATATGATTGAAAAAATGTAGAAAATTTTATGCTATTAGCAATGACAAGAAATCAACCTAATTGCTCGAGGATCTATCACAAACAAGAGAGTAACTCCATACATCAAAATAATAATAATAACAAAAACTAAATAATATCAGTAGTAGCAAAAAGTAGCTGGTCTTTGTCATATTTGTGATCTCCCAGACTAACCCCATCTCCAGTGCCAAACATTGTCCGGAAATCATTGTCCCAAATGCAGTCTCCTAGAAAATCTAAAAATTATATCATCGTATTGTTATTGTACTATAACTTATGCTAGAATAAATATGATGAGATAAATTTTAGATATTCTAAAAGCAATGATAATAGCAATAATAATAATAATAATAATAATAATAATAATAATAATAAAACAATAGCAGCAGGCAAGTAAAAATCGTCCAGGCAACTTTCAAAACTAAAATTTAATCAGCATTAGATTTAAATAATTTATGGTGTATAAAATATAGCTTACACCAATAAATGTCAAAGCTAAGGAAACAAGTTCAATGGCAGAATCGCAGAGAAGAACAAAATAAAATAACAGAGGATATACTTTTTCTTTAACAATACAAGACAAGATTGCCATCGTTTATCTGCATCAACCCACTCCCCAAAATAAAATGAAAGATCTGATAAGATAGCCACAAGGAAACAGAAGTACTGATTAAGGAATTTACAGAAGAGGTCAGGGTGAATGACATGATATACCTCCATCTGTGCCATTAATAAATGATAGAAGATCTTCAACTGAACGCTCATCCTTTGGTTGTTCATCCTTTGGTTCCTCCTCAGCCGCAACATCCTGAAACAGGTGAAACATTTTAGTGTGCTTGCAACACAATCTTACAATAATTTTGTCATAACCAAGAATCATATTAGCATTCAATATGCAAGATCCAAGAACATTATTGAAATTAAAATGGTAGAAAATACCTTCAGTTTCTTTCTCTGTTGTAGTTCTTTCCTCTTTCTAGCATACAATCTGTTTAGAAGTCTAATTCGTGGATCATCAGTTACGTTTCTCAGAGGCTCCAGCTTCTCTTCCTGTAAGAGATCAACGTAAATCAAGAAACATGTTTGCAGAGGTCATCTATGCAAATTAAAACATATGACCTCACTTTTACTTTCATCACATACCTCAGTGAGGTCATCAGGCAAATGAAACGTTTCACGAATCTCCTCAGGAGTTTTTCCTTCAATAATCCTAGCAAGTGCTCGACTGGTCAGGTCAACCAAAGGCTTCAGCTGGAGGCTGTCAGCGGCAGATGTCAACTCACATAACTTCTTTGTATCTATCCGAACAAACTTCTCATTGAAAGTTTTGAGCTCCTACAATATTAGCACAATCAAATACTCGTTAATCTATAAATCATGTCATTTCCCCAGTACTTCAGCTGGTAAAAGCAAGTGTAAAGATAATACTTTGATGACGAAAAAAGACACAGACAAGTTCCCAAATGTTGCCCAGATGGAATCAAGTTGTAGTTTAAATTATAAATATACTTTAAAACAAATAAGCACCAAATAATTAAATAATGAAGGAATACCAAAAAATATATAATCCTAAAATCAACGTAAAATGAATCACAAGAAAGTTGGATTATTCCATACTTTGTTAGAATGTCCTGGTATTTGGTGAAACCGACAGTAATCAAGTATCAAATCCAAGATTGCAGGACTGACATGATGCGGAAGAGATATAGCATGAGTTTTGGAAGATCCCATGCCTGTTTGAAGTACTTCCTGGCAAATCATGGGGCAAAACATGGCTACTTCTTCCTCTACTTGATGAATAGAGCCATCCACAGTTTGAAGCCAGATGTAGGATTTCATCTAAGCACGCGAAAGGCAAAGTGAAATCAACAAACTACGCAGGGAACAATAAACCTGGCTTTACCATGTTCTAAATTTAGAAAGAAAAAAAAAAAAGAAAAAAAACACAATAACCTCGTCATTATAATCTAGAAGTAGAGTTAAGTGATGCTGATATAGTTGGGGTAAATAAGGGAATGCATGTAGGCACAATACACTATTTAGCATTAGCATCTACTGGTTATTGATTTATTTATTTGGGGGCGGGGGGGTCTAGTACTATAAAAGGTATTCGTAGAGAAGAAAAAATTGTTTCTTAAAATTTACAGTAATAGTAAAATAGCAATACTTGGAGAAGAAAAGAAAATGAGTTATTCATTTGAGTTATGTGATATCATATTATTTAGTTATCCCAGCTGAAGAAATTCCTGCATCTGAACCTCACTGATATTCATTTGTATTGAAGATGTAACAGAATAATATCTAATATTTAAAAAATCCTATTAAGCTGATCTTATCTACAAATTCAAAGATCCGATACAAGCTTCAACACCAAGTAGTTTTCCTTCTTATGTCTGCATTTGATCATCCTATATGGGCAATGAGCCTTGTGTGCAAGAAAATTAATGGCCCATAAGTGCTACATATGGGCCTAAAACATAGAAAGGATTGAATAAAAGGTTATATCCTTTGTGATCTCTTCGAAAAAATTATCTGTAAAAACTATAAAGGCAGATAATTTGAATACAACAAATAATATTTATTTACATAAAGAGAAGGAGCAGAAAAAGAAGGGAAAAAAAATAATAATGGGTGAGGTCATAACAAAATTACAGTTAAATGAAAATCAGATCATCAAAAGAAAGGTACTGGAAAAAATTTAGGAGAGACCAAGCTTTATATATGAGGAATCTTCTTACTTACATAATCTAAAATTTAAAGACATGTAAAAAAGATAACGAACTACTAATTCAGAATGCATCATATTTCATATACACTGGTAACTAGAAGTATAGGCCAATGCTCCTTACCCACTCATTAGGACCTGCTGGTATAAAATAAGATGACAATGCAATTTCAAATACAATAGTTTAATATGCATTGAACCAACACACAAGACCATAGCAACAAATAACTCAATGAAATAAAAGAAAAAAAAAAATAGATAGAATACAATGACACCATACCTCAGATTTCACAACTGCCATATTAGTGTCAGAATTGAAAACAGACACAGGATGCAAATGCTAGGTCCTTGGCACTGACAAGTTTATTATTTTCCAAAGTTCTGTAGCAAGGAAATTACAACACCGAGGGAACTTTCACTTCTTCAAAGACCTTGGTTTGCTAGATAAACGTAGACACTTCAGATATTATTCACGAAGGGGGATAGCTCTGGACTCCAATGACAGGTAACAGCATTCTCATGACAGGGGTTTCCACAAGTCATGTAGTAAATGATAAAGCAGGAGATGCCATAGCAATAAACCATGTGATGTTGGGCCTAAACATATCAAAAGATGGTCACAACATTAAAACATTTACAAATATTTTATCAATTCCAGTTTCTTTATCACAATGATAATTTTGTGCATTCATGAACATGTTGAGAATCAAGAAACAAAGAAGTGACCACAAATTTGAGAATATTTATCAATGCAATAATATTCAATATTCAATAACTGCACTTCCAGAGTGTAATGAAAATATTGTTAGACAAACAGATTCTAAAGTAATATGATAAAGTAACAAAGTTTCATCTCAAAAACTGCTATCTAGTTTTATTCTATGCAGAAAAAAACCTGAATTAATCTATTTTCAAGGTGATTAAAGTAAAAAGAAATTTTTGTCATTTCAAACTTCCTCAGAACTATAAAATTTTGCACTCTGCTTTCCACAATAGCAAGTAGGTAACTGATGAATTTCAACTTAATTTAAATTACTGAAAGAAAATTGCAAATCCTTTCTAAGTTTCTCTATTGTAAATGGTGAAGCAGAAACCGTTACCCTGGGATCTATGCGGCATATATTTATACATAGCCTAGTCTATGCAATTAAGCTAATCATGATTTCAACTACGATGTTCTGGCATATTTTTCCGTGAAAGGATTAAAAATTGGGTGCACGGGGTGCATAAATATGTTCCATAGCGGGTGGGATCCTTCAAGACAAAGGGGGCAGCAGGGGCAAAATTTGTTGTCCACAAGCTTGTAACAGGTGATAGTTTGGGGGGCTGTTGTGTAGTTAATTATCTCCCTCTTTTGTACCCCTTTAGCAAACACTGACACACACAGCTTGTGTTTGTTTTGGTTCCTTATAATGGTAAAAACAAAAACAGACCTTAAGTTGAAACAGTTTATTCTGTGTATTCAATCTGTGTTGTTTAATGCTGCTCGTTGAGTATAACATGCAACAGCTTCCTCAATTCCATTACCATAAGGACCACAATCGTATTTTACAATCTAACATTATAGCAAGTGATAACAAAAAAAAAAAAAAAAAAAAAAAAAAAAAACAAAACAAAAACTACTGGTATATCTACAAACAAAAACCTGACCACCACACTACTATATATCAATGAATGCTACTGCCAGAAAAACCCGAGGTAAATTTTCCACAATTAATTACAAAAATGACAAACTATTTTTACTTTGTACACTAATTTCACGATTTTGTGAACCAAATGCTGAAAACAATGCATCTTGTTTCAAACATCTACTTCAAAAAAGTCATAAAACCAAATAATGAGATTAAAACAATGTGCCGTTTCTGTTACTATTATCAAAGCAGCTTGCTGCCATTAAATGGATTTAGATCCATGGTTAAGGGAATCAAAAGAAGAAAAAAATTATTAAAAATATCAAACATTTAGTGTTAAATGAAAAGATTTCCAATTGAAAATTCAATCATCAGCATTCCAACCATAATTTCCAAATTCCAATTCGAGATTTGCATTTACTAGTTGCTAATACTGTTAATTGAAAATATACCAATTGAAAATAAACACACAAAAATCAAAATCAGAACGCAGTCCAAATTTCAAAAAAAACACGCCGAAATACATTCCACAAGATTGAAAGAGAACCTGAGATGAAAGAAATCCAGAGAATTCACGAAACTGAAAGAAAAACTTTATTCAACTCTTTTTCTGTCCATCCAATACAAGAACCACTGTATCTATTATACAGAATCACCCCACCGATTGGCACCGCTAATAGGTAAAAATACCTAAGAAGTAACTACGGTTTAAACTAAACCATAAAACAGGGTTAGGCTAAGAATTACATCTGTTAACAGCAAGTTTGTTACCAATGGCCAAACACACAAGCAGTAACCAAACAATGCCACATTAAACACTCTAATTTACATAAATCGAAGATTAAACCGTTCATTTTCAGCAACTTCAGAAGAAAGTATACAAAAACCACTCCAACGAGTCAAGCTACCAAAGGCAACACCGGCATGAAACCAATTCAATGTCGAGAAAGCGCAAACTGAAATGAACACAGCGATATAGACAGAGAAGTACCTCGAAGAAGAGGAGAAAATGAAGGAAGGCTTGCACTAAGAGAAAGTGGAAGCTGGAAAAAACTGTTATTTGAAGTAAAGAACATGAAAACGAGAATATTGTTAGGGTTTACAGTTCTTTATCGGCTTCGGCTGCCGTTGGGTATGGCACGTGACTCTGCTAAACCATGAAGACATGGCACGTGTAACTAAGTATCCTGATATTAGGAGTGGATAAGGGACAGAGAGTGACAAGTGTGGTTGGGTTGGTGCAAACTAAAGATGTAAATCATTCCACCTAACCAATAAATCATAATCTTAATTATAATAATTTGGATTTTTGTTTATTGAAAGATAAAATTATTTAATTAAAAATTACAATAGAAATAGTTTTAAAAAATTATATCTTTTTATTGAAACATAAAACTATCGAACAAATAAATACTCTGAAAGGTGATTAAAAAAATATTTTTTTTATATAATTATATAAATCTTTGAAATTTAGACAAAAATAAATGTTTCTACATTACTTTCTCTTAGATTTGCTTAATTTTTCTTTTCTTACTTCATTAAAGATTGATTTATTTAGATACAAGAGTTAAATAAAATAAACAATTTTTTTTTATTTTCTTTCTAATACTTTGGTCGAGAGAGAATATTTGTAAGAATGGGTTTGAATGAATTTGAGATAAACTACATAGAAAGTTAAATTATTTAGATTAAAAAAATATAATAAGATTTGAATAAAAATTAATAAGTAATTTAATAAGTGTGATAGATATTTTAATTTTTTTAATTGATAAAATGGTAAAATTAAAAATAAAATATTAATTTGTTGGATGTAATTAATTAATTATTATTTTCTATTGATAGAATTATAAAATTATAAATTATTTTAAAATTAAAATTAAATTATTATTATTGTTAATATTATTATTATGTATATTTATTTTAATTTTTATTATAATTATAATTATAATTATTATTTATGATTTTATTATTATTGTTAGTTCTTAACATTAATATTATTAATATTTAATTTTTATAATTATCTTATGTTTATTATTATTTTATAATTTTTTAATAATTATATTTAATATTAATAAATAATATTGTCATATTATATTATATTATTATAATTAATTAATAATAAGATTGCTTATATAAAAGGAATGAGTGGTGATGCAAAGAAAGACTTCAAATTTTGTCTTTACTTTTTGTTTTTTTATTCTTTTTTAATTCTTCAAATCTTTTGTTTTCGTCCCTTTTCTTCGGTATCCATCCGTCTTTGCAAATTATTCCAGTAAACCAAACAAGTCGTAAAAGTAAGAAATGATAAAAGAAATTATTAGTCAAAACAATATTTTTGAAGTACTTTAGGATAAATCTAGATAAGTTCTTGGATCATTCTATAAAAAATAAAAATAAAGTATACTGAAAAATATGTTATATAAGATCTGACTGTATAATGTTCTTGTATGTTGAACTGAAAATTATATATGAGAGTAATTTATTTAACTTAGAATTGGTATTAGAACCAAGTTAGGATACCATATTTCTCCATTGAAGTTTCTCCCTGTTTTATTTTATAATTTCATAAAAGAATCTGCATTATAGAATTCCAAGCCTTTTCATGTTGAGAATGAAAATTTCATCAAGTGAAAATGAATATTGTGAAATGCAACTGGAGACATTAATTTGAATATAATATTCCATTAATTTTAAATTAAAAACAGTACTAGAGACCAAACATTTGAAAGAGGGTCTGAAAAAGGTACAACTTTTGGTGAGATTGAATGTCTGCAATGAATTTGAATATAATATTATATTAATTTGAAATTGAATTGATACTTATGACAGTTTCTTTTGAAACAATAACTTCCAAAAGTTATAAAAATTATTTTATTAATAAACAAAGTGATTAAATTTAGGAAATTCATAAATGTAAATACATGATGAATTGGAATAAGGATGTTGTAAAACTAACAATTTGGGTTCATTAAAATTGTTAATACTTGAAGGTGAATCAGGACTTGTAATTAGTAATACAAATGATTTGCTTTCATACATGTTGAATCCAAATATGTCATGCATCTCAAAAGTGGTATGTTTTTCAATACATCAATGTGAGGTTTTTATTTTTTATGTGTATGCAACTATTAAATGTTTACTTTGATTGGTCAAGTTCAATAATTTGAATTTTATATATATATTACATTGCATTGGTAATAGATGAAGGAAATACAATCCTTACTGAGATTAGTATAAAAGTTTATTCTTCATGATGTTTGGGATGAAGCAAATTCAATCTCTATACTAGTATAAAAGTTGATCCTACTCTTTATGATGCTTAAGAATAATCTAATAGATTAATTAACTTTGAACTGGATGAGATTAATAATATTTAAAAATGTTAAATTATTTGTGTTAAAAAAATATAATGTTAAGGAGTTTATAAATTGGTTAAGGAATTTTTGCAATTTGATAAGTGAATTAATAAATAAAAAATTTTATTGTTTTTAGTCAAGATCATGTGACTCAATTGTTTAATCTCACAACAAAGTTGAAGTTTATGGACATGGAAGTTACTGAGTCTTTGTTAGTACAACTTATTTGAATTCACTTCCGGATAAAGTTGACCAATTTCAAATGAATTATAATGTCTTTAAAAAATGAAACTTTTAAGAAATTACATAATATAATATAATAATATATAATAATAATAATAAACTAATAATATAAGTAATGATGATAGAATTAAAAATAATAATATTTAAAATTAATATATAAATAATAATAATAATAAATTATAAATGATAATTATAAATAGTAACAATCAAAATAAATTTATAAAATAATAATAATAATATATAAATTAAAAAAAAATAATAAATTTAATAAAAATAAGAAGTAAAATAAATTTATCAAAAATAATAATATTAATAAATAAATAATTAATCATATTTTATTTTAAATTAATTTACCATAATGATAAAATTAAGGTCTTATAATTTTATTAATTAAAAAATTTAAAATATTAATTACACTCACTCATTATATTACTCACAAATTTTCAATTTAAATTTTATCATATATCTCTTACTCTAAACTACCCAATTCACTTTCTCATATCGTCTTAAATCTATATAAATACACTTTCTCAAATTCATGTATTGATCCAAAATAAAGCATGTATCATATGTTAGATATGATCTTGTGACTTAAAATAATTACTTGAAAATCTAATAAACATGTAAATAGTTAACAAGTATATCATGATCTATTATTTAAAACAGATACCCAATGTAAAATAATGTTATGCTAAAAGGAATTACAGAAAATGTCGATTTAATAATATTGAAACAAATACACTCTTCTACAAAAGGTAAATAGTTAATACGTGAATGACTAATACACGGGTATAACTATCATATAATAATAATTTTTAATTGACAAATAAATGAAAATTATATACTGTCAATATACATAAATTAAATTTTTATTTATTGATAGAGCTGATATACTAAAATAAAAGAACATAACAAGATAAGATAAAAATTCATACACATGAAAACATGATAAGATAACTGATGAATCATTATTTTTTCTTATTTACTTGTCTTTATGTACCTATTTTAATTATTAATTTGTGTTTAACTGTTTATTATTTTCTTAGTTTTACTGTTTGGATTTCATTTATCAAAAAATAATAATTTTATTTAATTTAGATTTTCTGAACTAAATTAATTATTATTTTCAATGTAGCTTTAGATTTTTATTGGCACTGGAAATTAATTTTGGAATTGAAAAGGAGTTGCACATTATCAGTTGTTATTTTTAGTTTTTATTCAATGGACCAAAACGCCCATTAAGTTTAGTGTTGAGACTTATTTAGGTCTAGTCGCCTGTTACACAGAGGAGGGAGAAAGAGAAGCATGCATTTCTTTATTATCTGCTTTTGGGATTCAGTTTGTTTTCTCTCTTTGGCAAAAGTAGTTCTGTAATTATTTTCTTTTTATCTGCAATTACATTCTATTCTTGTTTCAATTCAACTTCATTTTTTTATTTTAATTCCATTTTGCCTTATGCAAATCATGGTTTGCTTTATTGGAATTTAATGGAAGCACTAATTTATAAGATTATCCTTTTGATTCAGATTGCAATGAAGTTTTGAGGTTGTTGTTGTGTTGTTTTTGCTCTCTTAGTCTCTTAATTCTTCATAATTTATTTATGTGTTTAATGCGCTTTTATTGTGGTTCATGCTTAATATTTCGGGTTAATATTTTGTGTCTCTGTTCATGCTTAATGGAGTGAGTGTTGTTGGGATGAAATCAATGATGTATGTGAATGTTTAATTTGCATAAGGAAAACTTGTGTTAATTATCTCTTAGCATGAATTTCTATATCCTGTGATAAGCTGACTGTCTAAGGAGGGTAATTTATTTTGGTTAAGGAAATATAATTTGCTTATTGGTTTTTATCTTATTAAATTCAATAATTATTTCACAAACCTAGGAGTCACTTCCCAGTATTCCCAGTACTGTATTTATTTGACCGGATATAGATATAGCTTCGATTAATAAGATATAAGTATGATATGATTATAATATAATAATATATATTATATGTAACATTTGATAACACCTAAGATAATACATTAAATAATATTTAAATGAAAAAATATTTGTAGTATTTGATTTTTAATTTAATTTTTTATAAATTATTAAAAAAATTAACTGAATTACATAAATTTATATTTTATTCATATAATTAATTATTTAAAAGTTATATAATATTTTAAAATTATAATTAATACCTTTAAAATGTTTTCAATTATTTTTATTTACTGTAATTTTTAATGTGTAAGGGCTTAGGAGTTTAAGAAAAAAGAAAAGAAAAGAGAACTACTACATTTTTCTTTGTTAAAAAAAATCCTAAAACCTCTTCCTCAGTTTTTTTTCTCTATCTCAAAAACCCAAAATCCCTTCTCAGTTCTCTTTTCTCTTCATTTTTTTTTCTTGTTTCATATTAGAGATTCAAAAGCTCCATCCAATTCCTAGTGTAGGGTAGAGCAAGTTTAGCGGGTCACCATTTTAGTTTAAGTAAGTACCAATTTTTTTTTTTATTATTGAGTGGTTTAGGATTTCCCTAATAAGAAAATCTACATGCAGTCTTAAAGACATCAAGAATGATCCTAGTTCACTTTGGATCCTAAGGATAGGATCAGATCATTGATCAGAACTGTACGTTACAGGTTGAGTATCCTTGCAAGCGGTAGCTTGGAGTCCTTTATAGGTGATTTACTAGTCTATATAGGTAAGGGAAGCTAGTTAGAATGTTTCTAACAGACATTGTAATGTTAGGGGAAGTTAGTCTTAAAAGTCTGTTATAGTACACTAAGATTACTTAACTATGGAGTGAGATGTGATTTTAATTTGAAATGTTCTCTAACAATGATAAATGAAATTTTGTATAGTTTGATGAAATGACTGATTTTATGTTAATTGAACTTGTGAGGACAATAGACGTTTGAATGTTTAGTAAATAACTATTGCCTTGATGTTATGGATTGAATGAGTTATTGTGAATGATATGGAATGGAATGATTATGTATTACAGGTGAGCAGAGGATTTGACAGTAGCGTGACTCCTCAATGAGCTGATGAAGAAGTTTAATTTAATTTAATTTAATTTTATTTTGTAATTATATAAAAATCTTTTTATTAAATCTCATATAAAGAAATATATTTTGAAATACTCTTATGAATGTATCGAGAATTGTATTTAGGTTTATTATAAAAATTTTATGCAATATAATTCGTATGTAAAAAATATGGATGTTACCTAATAAATAATATAATTCAAATTCATGTGTTATAGTAATTATAAATAATATAAGAAAGTATGTCAAATTATAATATAGTATGACATAAATGAGTATAACAAAATTATACAAAATTGTATCTTATTTATAAAATTATTTTTCTCAAAATTATAAATAAATTATATAAATTTTGTAAGACTTCTTTAAAGTATCTTTAAATAATAAAAGTTATCTAAATTTTAATTGTCATTGTAATTTAAATTTATGTACAAATTTTATATATATATAAAGAGATGATGTGGTCCAGCGGCTGTTTAGTATAATGAATATATTATAGTGACAAATAAATTTTACAGTTGTAACAAATGTTATATTATGACAGGGTGTAATAGTTATTATGTTATGTGTCACTAAATGGTCCTTCTTTGATTGACAATTCAAAATATTAGTTTAATTAACGAAAAGCTATTTAACTCAAATTGTAAAACAAGAACAAACAGATTGGTGTGTGGCATCGGCCGGCCATGGCACAGCTAGACATGTAAAGAAGACAAATGTTACCTAAACCTAATCCTAAACACAACCATGAAGACAAATCTTCAAAACAGATTTTCAAATTTCTATAACACTATTTTAATTAGTTTTCATCATCAGTTAAAATTTATGATTTGATTCTTTGTTTAAAATATCTTGTTCGTAATTTACAACTTTTAATATTTCTAGCTTTTACTTAATGTGAAATGTCGGGGTTTTATTTTTTATTTTAAGATAACTTTAATTACTTTTGTATCAATTATATATCTTTACTCCTTATTTATTTTTAATTTATTTAAACATGTATTATGGACTAAAAAAAGAAAATGAATAAAGTAAACAATCTCATAACTAAATTATTTTGTCATAACTAAAATTGGAGAGAAAAAAATACACATAACTATAAATTTTTTTTGAAGTTTTTATTTTCCTTTGAGTGAAATTGATTATGCGACATCAACGCGGTCATACAAAATTCACAATTTTTAATTTTTTTATTCATGCTACCGTATTTTACAATCTACAAATTAAATATCACTTTAGTGTTGGTGTTATAAAAATATATTGTAAATATTAAAAAAAATATTTTTGATTTTTGTCTTTATTTTGATATCTTATCATCTAAGACTATGTTCCATTTAAAATTGTTTATATGACCCAAGTGTCAAAGTAAGCCTCTTTGATGGGATATACTCTAAAATCAAACATATGCCATATTACAATACTTGAAGCTGAATTAAAAAGTAGAATCAAGCCAATTTATAAATCTAAAATATTAATTTTTTCTTACCTAAACTTACACTTTAAGGAATTATAGAACAAGAGAGGATAAACATTTCTTGATAACTCCAACAAGGAGACAAAATTGACTAGGAGGAATGAGGTGGGTTGGAATAAATTGGAATTGTTGGAACCAATAAAACGGCAACTAACTCATTTAAGTAGAAAACAAACTTCACCCACCAACCCTCACACCATACACATAGAGAAAAAGAGAAAGATAGAGTGAGTTGGTAATGTGTCCTTCTGGGTTTTCATCATCTTCCACTGCAGAAGAAGTTACTCAAGGGATTCATGGGGATGCTCTCACTGCAATTGTCACAGGTCACATATATTACTCTTACTATGTTTTTCATCTCTTTTCACTACTTTCATTGCAAATATTATTGCATTTTTGGGTCCAAGGATTTGGTCCACACAACGATATACATGCTTATCCTTTTCCTCATCACCATGTATTATATTGCCTTTTACTATATATCACACTGCACAAACCCAGTTTTGGTACACCTGTTAATATCATACCTCCATTGATATATAGCTTCATGTGACTCAAATAATTTAGCTCAAGTTTAAGTACTGTCATGCAAATTTAATCATTTTTTCAAAATGATTAAACAGTTTTAACTCATAATTAATATATCATCTCATTCTTGACCTGAAATAGTATATAATACTGGTAGGAAAGTCCGATATAATTTTTAACATTCTACGTGTAAGCAACTTACATTTATTATAACTGACTCAGGTATTGTTTTAACAATTGAATATATTGCTTAATTTTTTTTAAAAAAACAAGCGACTAAATTAATGATTAATTAAATTATTAGAGACTAGAATTACCTGAAAATCTTTAATTTAAGATAATACTTTTATTATTATTACTCTTATCCAGTCTCCCAAAATTATGGGAATGCATGTTTAATTTGAGAAGATAAAATAATAGCATAAAACGAGCCCAAAAATCTAAAGTGGAGTTCTTTTTTAAGTTTATTTTTGTGGTTAGCCTTTAAGTTTAATATATCAGTAAGTTCTGAAGTTTTGGATAAATTTTAATAAAATTCTTAAATTAAAAAAATATCCTTGATCATTTTCAAATCAAAGTCCAATTAACATTTTTATTTAAATGCGTAATTTTTGTAAAATTATACATCTACTGGTATGTTAAATATTTTATTTATCATTTGTTTCTGTATTTTTTTTCTCGAGTTGGCCACAAGTCCATTTTCATTTTTTTTTAATTTTTTTGATTTATTATTTTTTAACAGACATTTTAGTTTTCTATTTGGATTTTTTCCCTTATGGATTGTAGTATCGTATAGTAGAAACAAAAATAAGTTTGATAACTCCTCAAGAGTCCGTAGTCTAATATTAGAAGTGTTAATCTTTTAAGTCCTTAAAAAAATTATTAAACTGTTTATGTAATCAATTTTGTCACACTTTTAGTATAATTTTTTTTTAATAATAATAACTATTTTTTATTATAGTAATTCTGGAAATTTTGTATATTTTAAATATGGTATGTGCTACTGCTACATAAATATTAAATATGGTGAACATGATAATAACAGGAACAACCCATGGTATTGGCATTGAGACTGCAAGAGTTCTTGCTTTGCGTGGTGTCCATGTGATTATGGCGGTGAGAAATGTGGTTGCTGGAGAAGCTGTCAAAGAAGCAATACTCAGAGAGATTCACACAGCCAAAGTCGATGTCATGGAGTTAGATCTTAGTTCAATGGCATCTGTTAGAAAATTTGCATCAGAGTTCACTTCATCTGGTTTTCCACTGAACATCTTGATGTAAGAAAACTACATGGCTACATAGTTAATGTTTCAACATATGTTCTTTTTAACAAGAAATTATTACATTGTACACAATTACCATGCTTCAAACCAGTTTTTGTATAATACATAATTAACTCTTTTTTGTAACATGAAAATGTTAATTACAATTGCATAATTGGTTGGGAAGTAAATATGATTATGAAAATCTTAGTACAAAATCACAGTAGCAGTAGTGTTCTTAGGGTTTGTTTGTTGTATTTCTAGAAACAATGCAGGGATAACTGCAACCCCTTTCTCGCTGTCCAAAGACAACATCGAACTACAATTTGCAACAAATCATTTGGGTATGTACGAAACAAATGTCTGATACTTCATAACAGTGTAAAACTTTTTTAGACACTGCATGTTATATTCAAACTGAAAAGGTGATGTTGGTTCTTTTTGCACAGGTCATTTTCTTTTAACACATCTTTTATTGGATACTATGAAGAAAACTGCAAGTGTAAGCAAGAGAGAAGGAAGAATTGTAAATGTCTCCTCTGATGGTCACCAATATACATATCCTGAAGGAATCCGTGTTGATAAAATTAATGATGAATCAAGGTAAGATTTACGCTGAAGAAATATTACTCTGGAGATTAAATTTTATTACCATTGGAATTCAGTTCTAATATTGGTTAAACTTTTTTTTATGTGAGGAAGAAAAATATATTAAAAAATGGGACAATTGGGTTTTTTAAATCCATATTTACATAAGATATTCTTACATTCCTTTCCTAATCTACTTCTCCTTCTAATTGATAGAATACATAACAATTGGGTTAACTTATGTGTAGCAGTTCATAATCTATCCAACAATATACTAAATCCTACTTGAAAAGTGTTATTTTACACATCATTATATTTTTCAGGTTCCTCAGAGTGTGAATTTGTCTTGCATATGCTAGGATAGCTTTGATATTTCTTATATATTGATGCATAAACTCTTTCATGTGATTTATCTCTGATTCTTCTTCATTCTTTCTCAGATTTGAAATTTTATTTGAAAATTATGTAAGTCTTCAGCAGGGACTTGTTGATCCTTTGTTCTTCGTGATACCTTCCTTTAGCTTTCTCCTTAATATAAGCCTTGTTGGTTCCTTGTTTATGTTGTTGGTACCTGAATTAATATAGCTTGAGATTTCCACTTTCCTTATGCTCTTTGCTTTGTTTAGTCTCCCTGATCCTAACATCACACACATTCTTAAAAAAAAATGTAGGTTTTTTTACCTATTCAAATTTGTTCCTGTTATTATTAGGTTAAAGTACCAATGAAAATATTAAGAAATGATATTTAATATGAACAAATAACATTGGATACTTGTTTCTAATCCATGCCCACACTTTCATCTGTGGAACAGTGAACACTTATGCATCTACCTTTCCTTCTGATAAATACCAAAATTTCTTTGTTTTCACAGAGTCTATATAATTGCTATCCATGACTCCTTCCAAATTCGGATACCTAATTTATTAAACTACACTTCATTAAAGTTTTGGAAGTAATTTTTTGTTTAGTGGTGTAGAATTGTGCTAGTTCCTACCCAATTATAGCATCTGTTCCATACTTGGTTGGCTATTTTGCATGTAAAAAATATATGATTTATTTTTTTTAACAACAATGAATAAAATAACAAAAAATACTTAAGAGGTGTTTTAATCCCTTGTAGAGCACACCTTATTCAAGAATAAATATCCTAACTATTAAAACAAAAACCTAAACAAAAAGACACACTACTAAACAAAACAGAAAAAACATATGAAATATATGATTTATATGTGTCCAAAATCCACACATTTCACATGCTCCATTACCTAGTGGGATAGTCCTTTTAATTAAATTATTGGCAAAGCTTTTATATTCTAGAATTCCTTGAACAGATTTTCATCTTCTCCCATCTATTGTATTCTATAATTTTCTTTTACCCAACCTGACTGTTTATGTCTTCCTCCTTTTTGTTCAATTTTTTCCTTATTAACTCTTGCATTATTGTATTAACATGTGTTTTCTCTAACTCAAATCACTATTTTCTCCACTTAAGATAATATTTTCACTCATTATTGTTTCAATTCCCAACATTATTTAGTTTTTTATTTTTTAATAATGAATTTTAGTACATTTTTCGGAATCTGTGTTAGCGACTCTTGTTTCATCTCTTCTGTCTCCAAAAATCTTATTTTTTTTCTCGCCTACCTACATCACACTTAATATTGTCCTCATACCATACATTTTCATTAATCCTACATACTACTTTTTAAGTCTTTCCACCGTCTTATTCATCTTTTATGTTGCCTGCGGTAGATGTATTTGTTACTTTTCCATATCTCTTTTCATAATCCATTTGTGTTATTACTTAATCTTCACTTCCATTTAGTTAATAGTGTCATGTCAAATAATTTTAGGTCTTTAACACCTAAGCCTCCTCCTCTTTTTGTTTACATGCATTCTCCCATTTAAACCATGAAATTTTCTTGTTTTCCTTCTCCCACCCCACCAAAAGTTACTTTGAATTATTCTAATTTCTCTCTCTACCATGGCCAATAATAGATATATATTAAATAGGGATATTGATGTGAGGACTGGTTTTAGAAAAAAATATTGTTCTTACTCTAACTAAACACATATTTAATATTAGAAAGGAAACTATGAGAAGTGTGAGCCGTGAAGAAATGACTTTTTGAAATGTTTATCCATTGACCTGAAGCTAAATTATAAGAATGTAAAAAATTCATAAGACTAGAAAGGGAGCATTTGTTGGCTCTGCAAAACACAAAAATGTCATCAACGTATAGAACATGTGAAGGGAAACATAACCCTTTAGGACTAGCCATCAGAAGAATATGCTTGGTTAAAATAAGGTTGGTTATCCCTTTATTGAGGATCTCTTCAGTAATACAAAAGGGTAAAGGAGAAAGAAGATCACCCTGTCTGACCCCCCTACTACAAGGAAAGTAATCAACCAAACTACCAATAACCCTTATAGAAAACTTAGCAGACTGAAGGATAGTCAAAATTCATTGCAGGAAAGTATGGCGAAAACCAAACTGATTCAACAGATGAATGAGAAAATTCCAACTGAGAGTATCAAAAGCTTTGGAAATATCAATCTTAAAAGCCACATTACCATAAGGTATTTTCTTAGAAAGCAAGTTAATAGCTTTCACGTGTTATCAATACAATCTTTAATGTGTTGGCGTTTCATAAAACCATTTTGATTGTGAGAGACAATCCTGACAACAATGGAAGCTAACTTGTCAACTAAGATTTTTGAAATGATTTTAAACCAACAATAGGCCTGAAGTCTTTTATAGAAGTAGCTCCATGAATTTTAGGGATAAGACAAACCACATTAGCATTCATCCCTGGAAGGACCCATTTAAGAGAGAAAAATTGTTTTACAGCATTACAAAAATCATAACCCACAATGTCCCAACAACTATGGAAGAAAGAACCTCCAAAGTCATCCGGACCAGGAGCACTATCAAAGTTGAGAGCAAATGCAACCTTCTTAGTCTCATCATTGGAATGACTTAGCCAACATAGAATTCTCATTCTCATAAATAACTTTAGGGATATGAGCAGAAATTATATTCATTGAAATTTATAGAGACATTATTAGTATCAAAAGAATCATATAAAGTTTTATAAAAGGAAAAATGTGTTTCTCAATATCTTTAGGATCTTCAAAAACCAAATCCCCATCTACCAGCCTTTGTATCCCATTAGAATTGGTAGACTTTTTAACCATGACATGAAAGAAAGAAGAACTACAGTCTCCATCTTTAAACCAAAGAATCTCAGTTTTGTCTTTCCCAAAAAAGGGCCTAACAATCTAGAGCCATATCAAGATTTTGCATAGCTTGTTGTTGTTGAACAAGAAGCATATCCATCTCAGCAGGGTAAGCTACATGAATCTGATTTTGTAAAAAAAGAAGGATTTTCTTTTTATCAACCACAACTTCATGAACATTCTCACAAACATTCTTATTCCAGTTCTTAAGAGAAAGCTTTAGCCTCTTGAGCTTTTGTTGCAGGATGAACATAGGATAACCAACCACATTTCATGCAGATTGTTGTATAACCTGTCTACAACTGGGATGTTGTAACCACATCTTAAAGAATTTAAAAGTATAGGGCTTTCTAGACGTAAAAGAAAAAGAAAATTCAACAAGAAAAGGATGACGATCAGAATAATTACGAACCAGAATTTTATATCTACAATAATATCAAGTATCTAAACAAGGGAAATTGCAAAGAACTCTATCAAGCTTTCTCTCAATCCTTTGATTACCCAACCTCCCATTAGAGCAAATAAAGGAAGCACCCGAAGAAGGAATAACCAAGAGCTCATTTGAATTAATCTAATCGTAAAATTCAGTACAAGATAAATTGTTAGGCAAAGAACTTCCTCTAGCTTCGGCGACAAAGAGGATAACATTAATGTCCCCAAGAACACACAAGGTTATTGAAGATTATTTAGATCAGACCAAATAACCCTTCTAGCAGAGTAAGATATTGCCCCATAAATACCTACCACTTTCAAAACTTTCCCCTGCATAACCATAGAGACAGGGATATATTGTACAATAGAATTTATAACATTAAAAACAAGGGCACTCTTAACCAAGCACCAAAGCCTAGGAATCGAGTTAGAGTTGTTACTAGAAACACAAAGCAAATAAAGTGAGGTTTATGTTCAAAAAATAAAACATGTTTATAAAAAAAAACAGTCACGAGCTTAACAAAGAAAATAAAATGAGGTTTATGTTCAAAAACAATATTTCTTAACATATTTAAAGATCTATTTTTAGCCACCCCGAAAGTTGATATTTCTTCCTTTATCATTTTGTGATAAATTTTCTCCTGTTAATTTTAATGTTCGTTTTTATGTTGGCCTCACTTCTAAGTGGCAATCACACTTGTATTCTTGCAAAGTCCACTAACTCCCAATTCGGTATACCTTCATCAATTGTTATCAGTGTTCCCATTACTGCTATCAATTTATTAAAGCAATCCTCGTTCCATAACCACAATGGTAGCTCCTTACATCAGACCCACACAATTTTGTTTCCTGACGTCTCTTCCTTTGACCACAGAAATACTTATCCAAACATGGTTGAGGACTACTCTTGTCAATTGCCTTTTGTATTTCCATGCCTTCTTCTCCTATTAATAAAACTTGATTGTTTTAGATATATTTTATCCTAATGTACCCCTTATCTCCTAAAAGTATGTTATCTTTTATTCCAACTATAAATTCTCTCTCTATTCATTAGAAACAATAAGTCGAAGATCATACACATACATCATAACACATCCCTTAATTACAACTTATATTATTCCTTAATTAGTTATCATCCTATACATATATTTTTTTATCTTTCCGTTACAATTATTCAAAAACAAATCATTGTATAATTTATATATATACTCTAACATGGTGTTCAATATATAAAAATTATATTTCTCTATACTTACCAAATGTGTATCAATATTCTTGTGTATCCTCTAGAACTTTTATCTCGATTCCCATCCACCTTTCTTCATTGGTTTTCTCTTTCTGAAATCCTTTCGCAACTTGCGCTAAGTAAGTTATCTTTTCTTTCTCCTCTATACTTCTTTATTTCTCCGTCTTCTTCTTGATACTTTATTCATATCTGTCATTTCCATTAACTCTTTTCCTCATACCTTTTGTTTCTTGGTATGTTTATATGTAGTTTCGTGTTTCCTATATAAATGTTATCCAGCCAAGTCTTTTCCCTTTCCAATTAAGTTTTTTTATATGAATACCTCTTGAATCTTTCTCCATAGTTAAAACATCTTCCACATTTCCTTCTCTCCAAAGTTTTCAAGAAAATGTGAAAAGAGAAATGACACTCCTCTCTTTTCCCATGCACGTCTTTGGTGGTTCATTATAGAGAAAAAGAGAGGCAGTGTTGTGGTCTGATGTTTGATCAATTAGTAAAGAACAAAAGAAATAATAGTTTTTATTTCATTTCTTGCGTCCATATGTCACATTACAAACTTGCTTTGGACATATTTGTTGCTGTCTAGAAGGTATCACATAAAAGTCTCATTAGAAAATCTGCTAATATAATATCATTTACAATTTGGTGCACTTTTGTTAGTTATATGTAGAAATTAGAACTAAGCATGCAAACGTGAGGACTCCTATTGTATCTATGGAAAGGAGAAATATAATGTACATTTGATTAATTTTGCTTCCTTGTGTACAGTTTCCAGCTGTGGCGTGCTTATGGGCAATCAAAGCTTGCTAACATTTTACACGCAAACGAACTAGCAAGACGTCTTAAAGTATGCTGACATTTTTGTCTTATGCACAGTGCTCTAATAATACCTTAATGCTATTATTTGAGAAGGAAATGTTGCTTATGACTCAACAGTTTTTGAAACTAAACTTATCTTTAGAATAGAAGATTGATAACCAGAAATGTTGGTTTGATTATCAAAGACCATCTTTTGTACAAAATTTTAGTATTTCTCCTTCTTTCATGTTCCTTAAAATGCTCAAACTATGTACTTTTGTGAACAACAATCATAAGCTCCACATATTGTTTGCTTTGCTAATTGTATTCTCTTTCTTTTCCTGTTCTTCTTTTTGTAAGTAACTTCTGATTTTTCCTCATTAGTATCTATGCTATATCTAATATTAGTTATTACATCATGGTCAGGAAGATAGGGTAGATATTACAGCAAATTCTCTTCATCCAGGAGCTATTATAACCAATATTTATAAGGCAGAGATTAGTGGTGCTGTGCCAACAGGTAATTCCAAATTGCACCCTATGAATTTATGGTTTGTCAAGAAATCATGCAGATCGTGAATTTTGAGATACCAAATAAAGTACTTTTTTAAATTCCTTCTTCCATAGTTTTGTTGAATAGCTAATCTTCTCTCGATATATTTAATATAGTCTCACGTTATATAAGAAGAATGGATGTTAAGATCACTTTAAATTTTTTTTTTGTAAGATATCTTTTTAAGAACAAAATCGTAAAAAAGTTTTGAATCTTAAAATAGATAACTAAAATCTGTTTAAATACTTACTAAAACTCGATCCATTAAAATTTATGGAATTAATTGCTACAAGCCTAAAAAATATATTGATAAAATTATCTTGGTTGGAATTTTCCCTTGCAAATGATGGCGATTTACTGAGTTGTATTTTGTCTGATTCATGCAGATTTAATTGATATGCTTGGCAATTATGAAATGAAAAGTATTCAGCAGGTAATTCAAACCCACTTTGGCCTATTGAACCTAAAACTTAGGGAATTTTTTATTACTTATTCATTACTTAAGAATCCGAAAATCCATTATTTAAATTAGGGTTATAATCTTTATATTGATAAATAAAATTCAATATCATGTAGGGAGCAGCAACAACATGCTATGTAGCTTTGCATCCACAAGTGAAGGGAATCAGTGGCGAGTACTTTTCAGATAACAATGTGGCTGAGGCAAGCTTACTGGCAAAGGACCCTAATTTGGCTAAGAAACTATGGGATTTAAGCATGAAATTAATTGGTTAGAATACCCATGAAGCATTGTGAATGCAAATATATAGTTTCTATGTGACTTAAAAGAACTATTGTTGTGACATTTGTATTCCACAAACAACAACTCATTGAAACATATTTATGTAGGAATAGTGAGAGTGAGATAGACATTAATTTTTTCTAGGGTGTTTGTTACATATGTGCCGTGATAAAGATGAGATAACCATATATTAAGAAGATGATTATCACAATAACTACCACCACCACACATTCTTTTCCTATAAAAAGAAACTCGTCTCCGAATTCATATATATTTAGTATTCAATTAAGTATCACATTTTACTTAGTATTAATAAACTTATTATTTTTTTTGAAGAAAATTAAAAGGTTGGAAAAAAAATGTAAATAAACAAATGAAAAGTTACTGAAAAAGAAGAAAAATAATAAAAAAAATTAAAACATTATTGGAATAAAATATAGGAAAATATGAGGTATTTGTTGTATTTTAGTGACTGGTATCCATAACTTTCCCATAACGAAGATAAGATAATATCTGTTACCTAATTATCTAGGAGTAGTGGCCACCCGTAGTTGATAACGATAAGACTTAATAAAAAAGTTTACTATATTTTTAATAAAAAATATTTTTATTTTTAATTAACATTTTAACAATATTTATTATTCTTTATCACGATATTAATATTCTTATACAAGTGTTTTTCCATTGTTATTAAACCTTTTTGTTCTTTATTTGTCTTTATTAACAGTTTTTTGTGTGACAAAATCTTTATTCAAAACACAAATAATTGTGTTTTTTTTTTCAAAAATAAAGTATAATAGTATATAATGAATGGTCTTTTTAATGTACGCAAGTTATATTCCAACTTTATCTTAAAATCACAACAAAAAAATCATTATAATAGTAATAATGGTCATAGATATAAAAAATCTTTTCTTAAATAAATCAAACTATTGTATCTATTTTTATTGATGGAGGATGCTATTTTTCTAAGTATATTTGGTTTGTGAGAAGAAGACGTAACATTTTAAGAGCAATAAATGTGACCCATGACTGAATTTTAATTGACACAGAAGGATCATGTCCATGGGGAAGTGTGATCATAAATGCTACAGATTAGCATAGAAGAAAATCCATGTCTATTTATTTGTTGGGATGAGTCTTGTTTTGTGAGTGCAACAAATTAAGAATGTGGTGGCTGTTTGGGAGAAAAGAGGGTTCTGGTTTTTCATCTTCTTCTACTGCTGAGGAAGTTACTGATGGGATCGATGGCACTGGCCTTACTGCTATTGTTACAGGTTCATCACATTGCACTTTTGTCTTGTTATTTTTTTTTCTTTTGACAAATTCATATTTGACTATATATATATATATATATATATAGAGAGAGAGAGAGAGAGAGAGTTTAAATTTTCTAAAAATAACATAAAAATTTGATATATAGGTAAGTTTAAATCTGAAAGTAAGTTTTTTAATATTAAGTTAAGATTTAAATTTTAGTTCTTAATGTAATAGCAAAATCTATCTAAAGTTTATGTTATTCAAAATTATTTAAAGTTATCATACCATATCATTAAGTTGGTTTTAGTTGTTAGTTAAAATTATTTAAAGTTATAATATCACTAACCGTTAAGTCTTTTTTTAGTTGTGCATGTTGACTTCCTTGTTAAATATTTTGTAACTTTGAAATAGTCTTAAATGTGATTTTTTAATATAATAAAATATTTAAATTAATGCTCCTCTATTTTTTCTGATAAATATATTTTAAAATTTGCATTTAAATAATATCTTCTAAAGAATAACATGAAAAAACAAGTTTATTAAATAATGTGTTAAGAGTGTTGCAATTAAATAATTATTTGTGATTATATTGTTAATTTCATGTAAGTAATAAAAGTGTTTATATGTTCCAAAATTAATTTATAAGATAAAAATTACTCTCATTTATATATTATAAGTTAATTTTATTTATAGTTAATATAATATTTTTAACATAGTTTCTCTTCATACTTCGATTAAGTATTTGTGGATAAAATTTTATATATATGCTATAAATTAATTTTATATTTAATTGATATAATATTTTCAATATAACTCTTTATACGTGAAAAAAGATATTTATAGATAATTTAATAATAGGTAACACGATAAATTTAACATAATTCATTAAAATAAACTTAAAATCATTTAGAAAATTGTTTTAAGTTTGATTTTTTTATCAATAAGAAAAAATTAAATAAATAGAAGGACTTCACAGTGCTCCACCCTTTTACAAAAATAAGTAAAAAAAAACTATAATGACGCTTTGGACCATATAATCCAACATAAACTAATGTCCAACAAAACCTCTACAAAAAAAAGTGCACCAGTCCTCTTTAAGAATCAAGCCTAAGTTACATTAAAGATTAAAAAAAACATCATACCTAGACTCAATTATTTTAATATAACAAAAAATAGTAAGAAAAGATAAATTCATTGTGTTTGGTAGGACAATAAAGACCACAAAGGAGTAGTAGTTTCCTTGTGCACAAATGCATAACATTCAAAGCCTTATATTGACAGAACATCAACATACTGGATTGAATGCCTTCAGTTGAATGCTCCAAACATTAGTGTTTGTCTTCCATTTGTCTTCCATTTGTGTTCTTCCTATTTGAGCCTAAGCAACAACTTTGCTGTCCAGAATTTTTGAAACAGTGTGTCATCATCTCCTCTCACTTCCTTCTTAATTCCTATTATAAACTGACTTGATAGAGTATGTCCCATTTCTTTCAACTAACCACAATCATTTATTCTCTATATTCTTCTTTAACCTGTATAATTGTAATTCTTGAAGAAACTCGTGAACTATTAGTTTCATAAGTCTAATTTCTTGTATCAAACTTATATATTATAAATTAGTCTCGTAGAAATATGAAATATTTAACATATATATTCTTAGGAGAATCACTATCTATGCTAGGATACAAATTTTGAAAACTGTTCTTCATTTTGTTTGTACATCTCCGTTGTTGGACGATGTAACAATGAAAACAAACAGGTGCAAGCAGTGGTATTGGTGCTGAGGCTACTCGTGTACTTGCCATGCGTGGTGTCCATGTAGTTATGGGGGTGAGAAATTTGGTTGCTGCAAAGGATATAAAGAAAGCAATACTTGAGAAGACTCCTACTGCTATAGTTGATTACATGGAGTTAGACCTTAGTTCAATCACATCTGTTCGAACGTTTGCATCAGAGTTCATTTCATCTGGTCTTCCATTAAACATTCTTATGTAAGTGTAGTTAGTTAAATTGCCAACACTTCCCTGCATAATTCATTCATAGAGTAATAATGTGTTTTTTTGTTTATTTGTTGCAATTCTAAGAAACAACGCAGGAATTTTCGGAACCTCTTTCACTCTGTCCGCAGACAACATTGAACTGCAATTTGCCACAAATCACATGGGTACGTATGAATCGATCCAACTGAAAAATAATAAGGATGTGCTTGTTAGAAGTAGAAAGATAAAAAAAAAGAAGATGGAAGAATAGATTATAGAAGAAGTGTGGTTTGAAAAAAAATGAAAAGTGTGAGAAAAGTTTTAAAAAAAATGGCTTCCGCATGAGTTTTCTGTTCCTAAAAAATACAAGAAAATAGAAAAAAAATGAAAAACTTAATTAATTATGTTATTTAGGAATTGTTTAACATTGTGGGTGGTTGTATTTTTTTTCTTTTCAAATCTCATTCTTTTATATTAATTAAAGAAATATAATAATAATAATAATAATAATAATAATAATAATAATAATAATAATATTAAACAAAATAAAATAATTTCCTTTCATTTCCTTTTAGACAAAACAATCTTTATTTTTATTTTATTTCTCATCTCTTTATTTTGTTTTTTTTTTTTTCATATTTCCCTTTAACTATTCTCTTTTTGCCAAATGGAACATAAAGAACATAGTGAAAATAGAAAATTTTATTCCACCCAAATGGCCCTTTAGGTTTCGGGAAAACAGAGAAACATTATTGACAATGAAAGTTTTGTATGATGTGATTTCTTATCATTCAGATTTATAAAGGGATATGAAATGTGCTTGTAGCAGTATACATTTATACCTAAGTCAATTTTTATTTGTAGGATTTTTTTTCTTATTTTCTTATGAAAATGAACCTTATCATTGTTACTTAACACAATTCCACAGGTCATTTCCTATTAACAAATCTGTTGTTGGATACTATGAAGAAAACAGCTCGTGAAAGTAAGAAACAAGGAAGAGTTGTTAATATCTCCTCCATACTTCATCAATTACCGAACCGTGGAGGAATTCGTTTTGATCAAATTAATGATCCATCGAGGTAAAGAAAGTATGATGCTCAATTTATTTATTTTTAATTTATGGAAAATAATTTGGTGAGAGACAGAAAAATTTATGAACCTTATTCTTGAAGGAATTTATCCATATATAGAAGAACAATTATGATGGAAACTTCAACTTTATTACCATTGGCAATTTAACTCTTTAAGAATTGTTTGACTATGGATAAGATAAATATGATTCTCAACCATTATTTTGTGAAATTTATTTACAAATCCTGGGATGTGTGAAATTAGGTGTCACATTATAAGTATTTTATTGTAGAATTCACTACCTTAGCTTCCTTATGTGCAGTTATCATAAGTGGCTTGCATATGGACAATCAAAGCTGGCTAACATTTTACATGCCAATGAACTTGCAAGACGTCTCAAGGTATGCAGACGATGGTTATTGATAATCATTATATGTTGTTGGCATGGTTGGTGTTCGAAATTATTCATTTGCACATCAAATCTAGCTTTTGTGAATCAAAGATGTCTATTATTGAGAAATAAGTTCTTCATTTTCTTTTCTTTTCTTTTTATATATCAATATAAAGGAACTCATTTTTGTATGGTTTAATATTGTCACGTAGGATACCAACTACTTGACAACTTTACCTAATAAGCACATGATACTGAGTTGGCAATAATAATAATTTTTTAATTAGCGGCGGTGATTGGATTAAAAAAACAAATTTTCATTAGGAGAAAAGTGTTTAATGTGAAGATGAAGATGAATTTAGGTTTAGGATTGCATTTGGTGTATATTGTCGTGTATCATGGTTTATTATGTGATGAAAGAGATTTCATAGTCAGTACTTTGGAGCGGTGGTTGGTTGTTGGGTTGAAGTTCTCCAATATGTGGCTATCTTTTTGGGTAGCGGTGATGTGTGGTCTTTTAATGACGTCGTTGGTCGTTGGTTTCTGTTTTGGATAGCGGCGTGGTTGTGGTTTTCCCTTGCCTACTCACTTTTTTTTCCATCTAAATCACCGCCCCTTCTCGCTGACCTCTTTTTTCCTCAACCTCGCCTTCAAGATAAAAAATCCTAAAACTTTGTTTTTTTTTTATGATTTCAAAGTCACAACAAACTTCTCATATCTTCTTCCTTTGACAACAATGCTCCGATTCGGATTTCTTTCGTCTCTTCCAATGACTTTAACTTTTATTTTACTTTTTTAGTCACTTAATTTTTCACTCCTTGCACAAAACTCACTCATTTTTTTCTTCAAAAATCATTTGAAACAAACTACGATAATATAAGTTTTTCCATTGCCACATAAGCAGGACGGTCAGGTCATGGTTGTCAAAAGATAGTTTTATTTGAACTGTTATCAAAGTATAATTTTCCTTTTTTATATATATATATCTTCATTATTCAAGCAAGCTAAAAAGGATTAACCCCTTAATGTAATTTATCAAAAACAACAATTTAATATCAAAGGGTGAAATATCTTAGAGATTTTTATTAATGAGTCATAGTCTAATAACATAATAGAATTTTGACACCTTTAAAAAAAAATCTTATAAAACAATATTTACTTTTGATTTTTTTTTTTCTCATTCATATGTTATTTATTTTAACTTAATGTAGGACTTTAATTCAAACTTAGGCTTTAATAATAGATTTTCGATTATGTATGAGTTTCTTTTATATTATATATTATCCTTTAAGTGATTTTTATTCACCAATATTAAATGTTAATCTTGAAGTATTATTTATATCAATAGAACACGTTTCTTAAATGTTTGTCAATGAGACTTTTAATAAAAAGATGATTGATCTATTGATCAATCGTAAACTTCATTACATTAGTCTAAATCGTTCACTATGATTAACTTTCAAATCTTTCTTATTGAAAGAATTCAGATATCGAGTTAATCATATAAAAGAATTTAAAAGATGTTTCTATAAATTTTAAAATAATAGATTTATATGTATTTATATTTTATATATTAACATATATTTTTACCATCAATCTAAAACTTTAAAATAATAGATTTGTATGTATTTATAATTATTACTCAACTTAGTCATTATGAATAAGAAAACTTAAACAATATATCTTATGGATTAATCACTTTCACTTTCATAAGTTTTCTTTAAATATAAATACTCTTCTTCATATCTTCATTTCCCTCAATGACACGTTACCTAAATCTTTATTTTTTTATTAACCAAAAATAAAAAATATATTAAGAAGATACTTTAAGGATATTTCAACTCTTATACAAATTATAGATCCTGACCACTACAATATTAAGATCTATAAAAAGACATACGTATACCTTAATATTCAAATAAGTATTACTACTTAAATGTAACAAGAAAAAATCTAATCTCATTCAAACTAAAGACTAGTTAGTTGGATTAATGGATTAATATGGCATGTCCTATATTTTTAAGTGTTTTCATGCATGTTTCGGCGTTTGTTATCTTGCATTGACTTGTATTTAATGAGCAGTGATTTCAGTACAATTATATATTTCAGAATTTTCAAATTGAACAAGACCGATGTTAACTAGTCTAACAGTATCTCATTATTTTCCTCCTTTGTTTTGGCCACATTTCTTATAATTTGTCACGGAAAAATAGCTTTGTGGTTTTATTACAATAAATACAATTAGAGATAATTTTAAACACTTCCTAATAAAGATTATTAAGTCTCATGACTTAGAGTGATAACCTTCATTACATTAGAAAGAGTGTTCTGTTATAAGCTTTGCATTCATGCAACTCTATAAACATATCTTCAGATTGATATATACATAAATGAGGATAAACACTAACCCTTCTTGAGACGTGTAAGACCATTCTTAAGGACTTAACCAAAATATCCTGCAAGTAGTTATCAAGATCTATAGAAAACTTCTCAGCCAGGTTGAAGCTAGAAAAATAAATCCAAGAAAAGTAAGTCTTTTGATAGATGAGGTGAGGCTTATGTGTCTGATAAGAGAAAAGAAAACTTCTACATAGATTTAAAGATGTAAGTAAATTTATTTGTCAATATAAATTATAATCATTAAAGAAATTGCAAGCAAATAAAATGATAAAATATAGATTTAATGTTCTAAGAAAAAAGTTCAATTGTGATTGTAATATTGTTAAAAAAAAAAACGTTTTCAACCATAGGTTTCACCATATTACTTATCTCTGATATGTTACATTGAAATGAATTGATTTTGTTATTGATCAGGAAGAAGGGGTAGATATTACAGCTAATTCTCTTCATCCGGGAGCTATTATCACCAATATTTTTCGTCACACCCATATAGTGTCTGGTAATTAATTTCTGTAAACATTGCATTATTTTTTATAGATCTAATTTCTAAATTGGACGTTAGAGAGAGAGAGAGTAAGAGGTGAAACCCACTTCATTTGACTTTAATTTGCTAATATTTTTCATCATTATTATACTTATTACTATTAATTTTTAGTTTGGCTTCCAAAATGCTATACATATAAAGAATAAAAATATACAAAAAGAAGTTATCAATGCATTTTACTTAGATTTGATATATGACCCATAAAATTATATCTACTATCAAGTTTAATCATCCTTTGGACACAAATTAATTTAAAGAGATTTACATTTAAGGAGTTTAAATATTGACTTATACTTCATGAACTTTAACTCCAATACTTTAAACATTTAAGATGAGTTAAATGTCTCACTTTAAGTAAAAATAAGTAAACTCAATAACATATAGATAGAAGGTCAACAAACTTATCTTAAAAAAATTTATTGAAAGTGATGAGTTTGTTTTCCACTCATATTAAATCTCTCTAAACCTTTAAAATACTCAATAGCAATGCTTAACTTTTTTCCTTTGTAGTTTGGGTTAGTTTTTACTGTTTGAAACCGGATTTTTTTTTTTTTTTTTAAAGATTTGAACA
>Ga0209489_100778_pt1 | contig 63056 bp, 26 predicted proteins | sample SiratrowhiteBW_FD_187527 | JGI IMG/M metagenome (GOLD analysis project Ga0209489, IMG submission 187527) | Root nodule microbial communities of legume samples collected from California, USA - Siratro white BW (SPAdes) (version 2) | ecosystem: Host-associated > Plants > Roots > Nodule | place... | reverse complement strand
CCAAGTCTTGGCCTATTTTTCTCATCGAGCAGTTCTGCCCATCTCAAAGCTTTTTGTGATAGTGATTGGGGTACCTGTAGTGATTCAAGACAATCAGTGACTGGTTTTAGTGTGTATCTTGGAAATTCCCTTATATCTTGGAAATCAAAAAAACAAGGAACAATATCAAAAAGTTCCTGTGAAGCTGAATACAGGGCAATGGCCACTGTTACTTGTGAAATTCAATGGCTAGTCTATCTTCTTCAAGATTTGAAAGTTCCTTTTGAGCAACCATCTCTTTTATATTGTGACAATGACTCAGCAAGATATATTGCAGCAAATCCAGTGTTTCATGAGCGCACCAAACATATAGAAATAGACTGTCATATTGTTAGAGAAAAGTTGAAAAAGGGTCTCATTCATTTGCTTCCCATTTCCACCACAGAGCAACTAGCAGACGTTTATACTAAAGCCTTAGGTCCTCAGTCTTTCAAGATTATTTGTTCCAAGTTGGGTTTCATCAATATTTGCTCCCCAACTTGCGGGGGGTTTCAGAGGATATGGATAGAAGGATTCTAGAAGGAAACTAATTATTTGATTTTGTCTTTATGGTAGAATCAAATTATCATCAATTCTGTTTATTTGTTTTTGTGACATTATCATATTGTAATAATTTTATTTTGTTTTCTTTATTTAGCTATACCTAGAATGGGTACAGTACTTGTATATATTCAGTTCTTTATTTTGAATGAAATATACAAAAAAAAAACAGAGAGCATATATTCATTCTCATGTCTTTTGTTCATCTTTGTTCTTCTCTTTATTTTCATAATACACCTACATATTTTTCAATAATAATAACTTTAATTTAGACTGAAATAATATTAAATAATTAAATTATATACTAATTTAATATCTTAACATTTGTCTACATCTTTTATAGTTTAGAAACTAACCAACGTTTTGCATTTAGAAACCAAAATATTATTATTTCATTGCAAAAATATAGTTTGGATTATTTTCTGTGTCTCTGTTCTAAAGTGTCCATATTCTTAAAAAAAAAAAAAATCATGTATTAGTATTACTTGTTGAGGAAGATTTTCCGCTTTTAGGGTTTTTACTTTTTCCGTTTGCCATCTTACTCAACTATTGATGTATCCCTAATTTACTTCTGGTTGAATCATTGAAGTAAAACGACAACAAACGATGCTTGAATATCCTGATATTAGAGTCTAATTCGTACCCATGTTGGGCACCATTTAATGGTGTTTTAATCTCTTAAATTGTTGAAGTTTAATTTTATATTTTTATTAGATTTTAAAAGCTTTATCTTAATAAAAAATTTATTGTCTTTATCTAAAGAATATTATCTAATCCACTTTTATTCATAGTAGCTGCTTTTGAGATTAATCTTTTATGAAGGACAAAAATATATATCTTGTAATTAGAGACAAAATCAAAATTTGATAATATCAAATAACAAAACATATTTAATCTTGTTATGGATCATCCTTATTCAACGGAAATATGACATAAAGTTTCAATTTTTTAAAAGTAACTTTTAATATCTTCAAAATTATCACAATTAGAATCTCTAATAAAATTATTTAAACCTAATATGTGAATTTGTTCAATATGTCAATATTAGTAATACTTTCATAACTAAATTTGAATATTTATTAATTGATGAGTATTATAGAAGAAAAAAGATTGGAGATGTGAACGTCAATCTGAGTTTAATTTTAGAAGTACTAAAAATTTATTTACAACTTTTTTTACTCCAAATTTTTATTATTTTAAGCGTTGTTGTTGGTGATAAACTTTCTCACTGCTATGGTTGCATTACAACAAAAGCAATGATTAGTTATCATTCATATCAATAAATTTTGTACAAAATAACAAGATTGCCTAATAGTATGTTAATCTCAAACTACTCGATTGTGATTGTGTGACTTATTTGCTGAAAAAATTATATGACCACACACATTTGATCAAAAAGAATAACCCTGTGTACGATTTGTTTATTACATTTTTTTGAAAATTTCTGTATTGAAAAAGTTTCATACTTTTTTCGGTAGAGAAACTCCTAAAAGCTCTTTTAGTTTCTCTAGTGGTATCCAAATGTATTATAGTACTCATTTTAATACTTTTAAAGAAAATTAAAATGCATTTGTTAAAAAGCGACTAATTCATTACTTCCTTCTTTTCTGTATATGTCTTGTCCAACATCAAACCAAAGAATCTAACATCATAAGGTGATTCTTTTGTTGTCCCTCCGAAATTCTTTCGTCATATATAAAACCCTAACGCTTAAGTCACCAAAAGTGCTGGTGAAAAAGTGAAAAAGAAAAACGAAACGTATTTCATAATACTCCTCTCTTGTATTTATAGTGTGCCGAATTATTGAATGGTAGTTTTATCCTTATACCATCATTATTCTATTTGATTCACTTTGCTTCCTTAATTTTGAAAGTTGTTAATCAATATTTCAAAAATAAATTTACACTTTTTCTTTTTTTAACTTTCTTATTTACAATTGCCGTAATTAAGATTATAACTTATGATATCATGCATTCTACCTTAGCTCCCACTAGGGCTACCACAATAGGCTTGTTTATCTTCTACTTTTGATCAGTAGCGAATTTAAAAAACTTCTTTAGGAAGACAACAAAATTTATGCAAAAGAATTGAGTTCTCATAAATCTCATGAAATGAAAAACATTTAAATTTATACAAATTACAATTTCCTATTACGCATTTTCATACTTTAAAAATATCGTGTGTTTTGTCATTGTCAATTCCATAGAAATCTACCCAGAAACATTATTAGTTAATGAGTTTATGTGAATGAAATATATATTGAGTTTGAATTATTAAAATTGAATTGAAATAAGTGAAAGAGGTTGTTTGACAAATTTTAAATTGTACTGATCAGTTTCAACTTGTTTGATAGTTGTATTAGTTAAATGGTTTTTGGTAAAAGTTTAAAACTTTATTTGTTTTGTAGCTTAAGGTTGATTTCTTTTTATATTTCGCTCAAACAAAAAATACAACAGAAATCCAAGTCTTATTCTCAATTCTATTTTTTTCAGACATTGTTTTTTCTCTCAGGTGATGAATTTTTTATTTAAGAAAAATAGAATTGAAAATCAACCTTTCTTTTGATTCTATTTTTTTTCAAGTGAAAGATTTTTCACTCAAGTAAAAGTATATTTGCAACTCAAACTTTGTTTTCAGCCAAATTTTCTTCTCAAACGAGTACATTTTTTTGATGAAGAGAAAATATTTTTGTTGAAGCTAAAAAAATTATTCTTTTCCTTTTCTTCTCTTGTCTCTTTAATGGATTCTATATGAATGTTTTACTTTAAATGTGAAACAAATATTAATTTGCATATTTAATTGATTTGTGATTTTTTTTAAATGATGTATGTTATATGAAAATAATAAGAACTATATAAAATTGTTTGGCTTCTGTATTAAGTACTGACATGTTGGAGCAAAAATCTTCATGCTAATAATTTAAGTCACTGAGATATTAGGTGGTAGGAAGTTGAGGAGGGAGTTCTTGCACACCAGGTCACCTATAGATGTGAAATATAAGTTGTATTGAACTTTTCTTAATCTATTAATCTTGAAATCTCTTGTTACCTAAGTCTTAGATTAAATTTGGAGTTAAATTTTGGTATGACATATTTAATATGAGTCTTCTATAAAGCGTTAGTTGATATTTTACTTTTTCAATATTTTTTAAAGTATAAATTGTTAATTAAATTATTTTCTTTTATATAATATTTTTTATGTTAGAAAACTTATCTCAATAACTTACCTTCACATGTGTTATTCATTTGATAATTTGTTATGATTATACTATATTCACTAAGAGATATAAGTATTGGTACACGAGAAACATTTGAAATATCTTAGACTAAAATATGATTCTATCTTTTTATAAATATATATATATATATATATATATATATATAAAAGTTCTATGTTGAATTCATGGTAAAATATATATATTTTTGTGAGAATATTACATTTTTTATTTAAAAATATTTTCTCATGAACAAACAGTTTATTTTATAAGTGTTTATAAGGTTATTTACGTATTTTTAGAATAAAAAGTACTTTTATAATATCATAGATAAACAAGTTAATAATCAATTTTTATTTTAACCTCACGTTAATGATAATCTCACGTTTTATAATAATAAACTTTTTATAATGATAACCTCACATTAATTTTAAAATGATTTTATAAAATTATTTATAAATAATATTTTTAAAAGCTATTATTTTTAAGTTTAATCAAATTCATTTAGAGATCTGTGGATAAGGAAATACATAGAGGTGTATTTACTAAGGTTCAAAACAACAAGACCACCGACATCCACATGATTCTGCATAGCATTTCCTCTACGTTTAACAAAATCTTTAAGATTCCAGTGAGAGAGAGTGAGAGAGAAATCAACTAAGTCAATTATTTATGAAGAAATAAGTCTTATTTTATCAAAGAAAAAAGATTAATTGAATTTCTGAATTCGGGCACATGTTCCATGACGATAGCTTTGCCTGAAAATAATAAGCATCTGTCTAAGATAATTCTAATGATTGATACGTTTGTTTATATATATATATAGTCAAAATCTTGAAAAATTAAGTTATTGTTATAATATTTAGTAAAAATCTATGTGTATAACATTTAAATAATAACATGACATTATTTTACATATATACTATTTTTGTTTAGGTTTAAAGAAAAATTAATTAAAGAGTTTTGTAAAAAATAATATTGTATATATTTTACACGTATTTGTGAGTTAATGCTGCGACGAAAAGTGGCAATTACACATCACCGCTGAAAAGATGGGGAAGTCATAAAGGGTCAGTTCCGACTGCCGTACCGGTCTACTCCACAAAAGCAGTATGCCTAAAATAAAATACTACATGCATTAATCAACATTTGACCCTAAAATATAATGCATGTCAATTGTTCAATTAATAATTGATATTCAAACACCACTTTTATGCACATTAGGTGTAATTGTTTATTTCATAAAAAAAAAGAGATATTATTTGTTATAAGTAGGATGAATAGCAATGTATTAATTACTTGCACGTTATTATTTTATAGATAGTTGAAATTATTCATAAATTAATAAATTGAGTATGTCATAAGTTTAAGTATTTTTAATTGAGTTTATGTTAAAAAAATTAAGTTTTTAAAATATTTTTTATTTTTGTTTAAGCATTTATTATTTGATTTTTGTTATAAATAAGATGATGTGAATGTTATTTCTATCTTTTCGTGTTCAATCTATTTATCAACTTATTTTTTTATTTTTTCTAACTTGATGGTTAACTTAATTTAGAGTTTAAAGTTTATAGTTCACTTATCAATTGAAAAAAAAAATATGGAAGTAATAATTAAATTATCTCATTAGTGACAAAATCAAACAGTAAGATATTTAGATAAAAATAAAAAATATTTTGAACATTCAATAAAATAAAAATATTGAAAAGAAATTCAATTGAAAATACTCATTCTTATTGGTGATATCATAAACTTCTTGAAATGAATGCACTTGGTTGATGGTTGATGGTGACAAAGGGTTGTATTAGTAGTGTTATGAAGATAGGTTAGGTAAGGACCAACTGAGTGTTGGTTGAGTTAATAAGCATAATTGTAGTAGTATTAACAGGAGTAACTTCTAAATGAGCTTTTTTTTTTTTGTGTCTTGGAGAGCTTATATGTATGTGCTTTAACAATCTCTTGTGCCTTTGCATCAAATTTTAGCATTGGTCGCGACCTCTATATCTACTTGGTCCTTTGTGTTTGCTTCAACAAGATGCTTAATCTCAAGATGATTTCTTGTGTGCTTTTTTAACTTGTCTCACATGATTTATCTCAACCTAGTCATGAAGGCAAGAAATTAAAAGACTTGTTGAAGCATCGAGCAATTCATAATAGTCAGAAAAGACTATGTCTGATGATACATGGTCTTTTAGCAAGTTGCAAATTAGACACTCTTGGTCATTGAAAAAAGAGGTGTTGGAGTCCTCAGAGTGAATCCTTAGTAACAATTAAGTATATACAATCTCTTCATGTCAATCTTTGAGAGGATGTCATCATAATTGGATGATCGTGCACTAATGTTGGATAAAAGTTGGCTAGTTGGGTCAAGAGAAGGGTTAGTGCTTTAGTAAAGAGATAGTTGATAGTAAAGAAAAGCATCATGCTTGATTAAAAGACTAGTAAAGGGAGTTGTTAAGTCATTGGACAATAGGACATAATTTGTGTGTGATAGTTTTAATGATAACAAATATTATATGACATAATAAAAATATCTAATGAATTGTTAAACATCCAATCCATATATAAGACAAAAAGACAAAACACTAGATGAAGAAATAAGTTATCAAATGAATTGGTAACGTCAGCATATATAGATTAAACGCACAATATAGGACCTCACTTGTTAAGACGTTTAAACTAGAAAAAGTACAAAAAAAAAAAATAAAAATATGCTGCAATAATTTTTTTTCTTTTTCAATATTATTAGGTTGTAGCTTTTTTAGTTATTGGGTTGTAGGTGTGTCTAGTCCATGTGTATCTTGTACCCATGTATCATAGTTTTGTGATCTAAATGAATTTTTATTCTTTAATAACATTGTTAAATTCAATTTTAATATTTTTTTTATTTTTACTATGATACGAGAATCATCTGAAATCTATCAAAATAATCACTCATATTATTTATGTTCTGAGTAGATTAATGTCGGACGTGAGAAGATCTACGAAAAAAAAAAAAAAGTCTCACGTTAACTATAAATAATAACATAATACAATTTGAAAGATGACAACTATCTATATTTAATTGAAAACGGTGTATACAAACTTAATTGATCAACATGACTATCAAAACTGTTTATTGTTTCATTCACTCTAAAATGTGATATCTCAATTGTATTTTATTTTTAAGTATGTTGATTATAATTAACTGAAAAGATAGTTATTGTTGTTGAGCGAACTAAGAATATTTGTAACTTGCTAATTGGATGGTCAAACACTAATACTATTTGAGTCAAGTAAAGTATGCGTTAATTGTGAGGTGATGTATTTTGCGAAAATGCATGGAAGCATACGAATCAGACAGTATTTCACCTAACCTTGGGATTTTGCAGCGATGGCTAGCCTATAGCCTATAGTATTTTACCAAGTAGTGGAATTGGTCTTTGCTTTTGGTTGAAGAAAATGACTCGGTTAAAGAGTATTTACGAGAATTCGCAACTTGAATTGGGAAGTTGAAAGTGGGTTGGAAAGAGACAACCCTGCCCAAAACAATATAAATACAAGGACAAGCTAAGAGAAATTGAAAACCCCTTATCACTAAGCAAACCATACACAAATCCTCTCACTTTTTCTCCCCGTGTGCTGCCTCCAAAATTTTGGAACAAGCAAAGAGAGGAATAAACCTTGCTCAAGATACTTCTTTGTTATTACTATCAATCATATCTGACTCATTTTGAAACTCTTCAATCTCATTGTTTTGTCATCCTTAGTCATAATGGCAACATTTTTCCGAAGAATGGCAATCAGATATATTCTTCTGACATTGTTTTTCTCCGCAGGTGCCTTGTTTGTTTCATATATTTTTGTTTTCTTTTCTGCTTTTTATGCATTGCATGTGTTTGATATGAAGAAAGTAGAACAAGTTTGGTTGCTTTGAATGTTTCTTGGTAGAGTAACGAATTTTGCTAATTTTCAACCACAGATATTGGATTCTTTGCACGTGTTGCATCATTTGGAATCAACTATGGCCAAGTAGCTAACAATTTGCCGCCACCAGACAAAGTTCTTGAACTTTTCAGCAACCTTAAGATCACAAAAACAAGAATTTACGACACCAATCCGGAGATTTTGAGTGCTTTTGCTAAATCAAACGTTGAGGTTATTGTGACAGTTGAAAATGCAATGCTAAGCCAGTTAAATGACCCCCAACAAGCCCTTCAATGGGTGAGTGGTCATATCAAACCGTACCTCCCAGAGACAAAGATCACAGGGATTCAAGTAGGGAATGAGTTATTCACTAATGGTGACACCACTCTGATTCAGTATCTAGTTCCAGCAGTGGTTAACATTCACAATGCTCTAGTTCGGCTAGGCATAGACTCTAACATCCACGTTTCAACTCCAAGTTCCTTGGAAGTGCTTCAGGAATCTTACCCTCCTTCCGCTGGTAGTTTCAAAAGTGAGATCTCTGGGATAATGTCCCAGTTTTTGAGCTTCTTGAGCACCACTAAGGCACCTTTTTGGATCAATGCGTATCCCTACTTTGCTTACAAGGATGACCCTGATAGGATTCCATTAGACTATGTATTGTTTAATCCTAATGAAGGAATGGTTGATCCCAACACCAACCTACACTATGATAACATGCTTTATGCTCAGGTAGATGCAGTCTCATTTGCCATTGCTAGATTGGGTTTTAGTGGGATAGAGGTTAGGGTCTCTGAGACTGGTTGGCCATCCAAAGGAGACCCTAATGAGGCTGGTGCCACAGTGCAGAATGCTCAAACTTATAATAGGAATTTGCTGAGAAGGCAAATGGCAAATGAAGGGACTCCTCTGAGTCCTAGAATGAGGTTGGAAGCATACTTTTTTGCATTGTTCAATGAAGACATGAAGACTGGAGCAACCTCGGAAAGGAACTATGGTCTATTTCAACCTGATGAAACTATGACTTACAATGTAGGGTTGGCTGCTTTTGCAGACTCATCCACTTCATCCACTTCAATTTCTCTTACTTCCTCTGCCACTAGGACAAAGGTAAAACAAAACCAGTCATTTTCCCCCCCAACTTATAGCAAAACTTGTATGAAAGAAAATGAAAATGTAGTTTATACAATTTGGAGAAGTGTATCAATTTTGTATGTATGTCACATGGTCAAATCCATCATAATCACAAATTTTAGCAAAAAAAATTCAAATTTACTACTGTCTTGTTATTTTTAGTATGTAGTTAGTAGTTGGTGCATTCTCATGAGGGTCAATCTAATTATCTTTTATTTCTTTTTTCCTTCTCTAAAAAATCAAATTTTACATTGAAGCAGGCAGCATCAAAGGAATTTCAAAGCTTGTTCTTCTGGATGTTTGTGTGTGTGCTGACTTCAGCCCTTTGTGGCTTTGTTTGAGAAGAATATTATTACATTCTTATGGAGTGATTCTTGTGTATATATCAAAATAACGAAAAGTTGGGATTTTACATCCTTCAAGTTGCAAAATGGAGTATCTCTAGTATGATCTATATTAAAGGTACCTATTTTGCAGAAATCAGGAGCAACACACTTTCTTAACAACGGGGCAACAAAATCTGCATTACGGCGAAGAGTTGAATTCCATTGGAAGATGACCTTTCACAGTGGCTGCACTTTCGCCCATTTACCCCACCATTAGTCACATTCCAGCAACAAGCATGTGGCGGTGATGTTAGCTTGAGCTTGTTTTAGATAGATAAGGTCCAAAAGCCACATCATTTTTTATTACCTGAATTGTCAAATAGGAAATGTGTTTGTATATTGCTGATTTTGTACAATTTATTTCATTTCATTCATCCAACCAAAGTAGAGAAAAATTTGTGTAAGTTGCTGCTTGAGGAAAAGGTAATGAGGCTGTAAGACATGTCTGCCTTGTGCCTCACCTAATTGGATGCTAAGAAAAGTCCCCTGTTATGGGACGTGGAATCCATCACTGTTCTCGTTTGTATATATAAATCTAAAGGTAATTCCTGATATACCATTCTTTTCTCTGCTTTCCCTCTTTCATCAACTTGTGTATTTTATCATAGTACAAAGTTAATACAAATATGATATAATCAAAATCTAATTAAAGTGCGCAAAGTTAAGGCTTTGTTTGCCTCTTTTATTATCCTCATGCGGACAATAGGACGGTCCTGCTTTATTCCCTGGCCAAATAACCGTCAGCATAGGGTCATTGCCGACCCCTTTTTCAAAGGTGCCTTTATCAGTTTTTCTATTTTAAAAGGGACAATCAAACTTTAGCCTTATCACATCACCATGGGGATTGGTCTAGCTCTTTGACATCACTGAAGGTGGTTCTGCACATGAACCCCTCAAATTCTCTACCTGACCCACCACCCTCGTGGAAAAATCATTTCTTTTTCTTCTGGGGCGTAATAAAATACAAGGACAATTTGCAAACAAATCCCACCCAGAATTCTTGCATCGTCATAGTCTTGAGGAACTCAACATTCTGATTTAAAATTGCTTCCTGCAGACAACTGTGATGGCAGCAGCAATTTCGCTTTTTATCAATTTTGATTGTAAGTCCAATCACCAATGCGACGTATTCCAACAAGGGGTCCCATCTCTTAATAATTTCAGCGAGTGCTTGACCAAGATAGATTTGGAAAATTGTTGTCTTTGTATCCTATTATGTCATTGCATACTCTTTCATGTCTTTTACTAAGTTCAATTATAATGTTGTGTGGTAAGTAAAATTGTCAATTTTCTATTTCATCATATGTTCTCTGTTGTCTGTGCTGTCTCAATTGTAGTGATAGAGTATTAACTCTACATGGCCCTCCTGAATTTTAAGGGGCAACGGCGAAAATAACTGTCATGATAATTAAAAGCTTGGCCATAATTGTAGCCATTTTTCTTTCTTGGAATGCAAACTTGTTTCCATTATTTCAGTTGTACGTTTCCCTTATGTGGCTCACTAGGGGGTCTCCACGTGTCAATTTTTTTTGCCTTAACATGGCATTATCATCTGAAACCTTAGTACAGCATCAAAAGCCTCGAATGCTTGGAGCAAGAGCACCCCAAGTGCCCTATTGTAGAGCTCTTTAGCTACTTCTCTTTTATTCCTACATCACGATCTTACTTTTATATGCTGCTGCTCACGCTCTCTAGAACAAATGAATACATGGAAATATAATAAGAAAATCATGTAGCGGCTACCAATGACCACCAAGAACAAAAGAAATTGAATATCGTAATCACTCACAGTCTGTTTAATAATACTAAAAACAATAATAGTGGCATGCTCTACAACCATTGATTAGGCTAGCACAGTCCCTCCAACCAACTCCAGTGGTACTAGTACCTCTGCATCTGCAAGCGAATGTGTCTCAGTTGTTTCTTCTATATTAAAAATGTTCCACTAAAACCAGTGTGGTTCTTCCTCTTGAAAAGCCAATGCAAATTCGTAAAAAGATCCATATCTCTGAATAACTAGCCGAATAACTTTTGAAACAAATTGCTATCCCATAATGACGTCGCCTTGAAGTTTTACAGAGAAATGAAGCTTCAACGGAACTTTTACACGGACCTTCTATGATTTATTAATAAAAATTGAGCAAACAATCACCTTAAGCAACACTTACTTCCATGTTGATAAAAAAATAACGGTAAAATGATTTTTAAAAAAATGATAAGTGACGTGTATTAAAATAGGATAAAAAGAAACTATAGTTTATAAAACGAAACTATCAGAACAATAAGTGAAAAAATAGCATTTGATCCCAAACAGACTTCTAAGAATGAAATAGAGAGGACGGAGAAATCATAAAACATGACCACTTACAATATAAAGGAGAATTTCATTTTTCCACCGTGAGATCACTTGTGCTGAGATTTTGTGCATAAAATCCAGTGCCATCAATTTGAAAGCAAGCCAAGAGCAGATGAGAGCATGAAAAGATACAGAAATGAGGTACCTATTTAAGGTCAGGAAACCTCTTTTGGAGACGTGTTTTCCTTCAAACGTCGTACATAGACGCTCTAAACTTGATTCAAACGAAAACAAAATTTCTTTTACTTTTACATTTACAGGTGTTAACAAAAATATCACTTTCATTTGATACTATATTCATGTTATATCTTAGTAATTTTACATCCAAAAGTATTTTGTATCAACACTACCTAACTTTGCAAAAAAATATTTTCCAAGTAAATATTTCCAAACATGAACTAGTTCACTCAAATTCACTTTTAACTAAAATCAAAATTATCTAAAATTAAGTATACAAACTCTAATCTAAAGGGACGTTTAACAGACACAATTCATACGAAGCCACGAGGTAGTAAATGGGAAAGGAAAACGAAGAAATCAATCCAAAGCAGTACGAATCTAATGTGAAACTTGATTTTGACTCCAACTATAACTGCTCGCAGAGCATGTTCTCTCGATCTTCCCAGAAGTGGAACAAAATGCCCAGTTCTTATGACCTCTAGCCCAAGTGCCCAACTATTATTAAAAAACCAGACTAATGAAGAACAGCACAATAAAGCGAAAGAATGGCAAAAGTCACAATTTGTCTTGTGATGATGCATTAGTGCCTATGTCAAACCAACATACTTATTCAGTGAACATAAATCGTACTGGCAACACGGAAAAATGTTCTTCATTTTTTCAGAAACGATAACAAGTGCAGCATTATTTCCTTGAAGCCAACAGTTTTAATACCCTCCAGTCTTCTTATTCCACCACTCGAGAAACTTGACCTCAGCAGCCAATGTGTCTACCCTGTAAAGTTGAAGAGCATGATTTGCGATTTCATGTCCAAAAGTCCAGCCAAATATACCTCCGGCTAAAAATGACAATCCAGCGCCTGCTCAATGTTGTCGGGAAAAGTAAAAGATTAACAATGTATATGCAACGGTTCCATACTAATTTTATCACAAAAAACCTACATCAAAATTTCTTGTACAAAATATAATAAAACCAATTTAGCGTGTAAAACATATTAAGTGTCAAAATGAGCAAGAATGGTGCCTACCTTTGCTTACAATATGATATCAAATTAAGAGCTATCCAAAAGCATAGTGAAGTATAAAAAAATTTCAGTAGTATGACAAATGGTAGATTACCATGTAAACTCCTTGAATATTTCCAGGCATAGCCTGCAGTAAACAATGCTCCCAAAGCACTTCCTCCTATGCCAAATTGCACTGCGTCTCTGGTGGTTTTCAACTGAAATGGCCAAAAGGACTTGAGATCATAGCTATCTTGAAGTAAAAACTCAATCAACTTTTTATACTCCAGTGGGTGAAATGTTCATATTTTACAAAATGCAAAAAATAATAACAGCCACAAACAGTTATGGTTTGCTTGGTTGGAGGGAAGGAAATGGAAATAGAGGGATTGAATTTAATTAGGTTTGTTTGGTAGGATAAAAAAGGGAATAAGAGAATTATAAAGTGACTGGACCCCATCAGTACTTGTTCACCTATTTTCATTCATCTGCCTATCTCTTTCCTGATCTCTTATCTATCTCTCTTCAACCAAACAACTTTAATTTTAACTTATTTCCACTCATCCTTTTTTTATTTCCATCCACCCTATTTCTCTCACTATACCAAACAAATCCTTACTGATATAGAACGGGGTTAGAACATAGATAAAAATTTTACAGCCAGAGTTGATGCGATAAATAGAAAAGGGGTTAGCAACAAAGATTTGCTGTCATTTGGCATTTATGTAATGAGCTCCAACATGAACAATACCATATAAAACAGAAAAGCACAATCTGTCCATCGTGGTATTTTCTTTTTATACAATATCCATTTTTCTCTTTTGGGGAGGGTCAGGGTTTCAAGGGAATCACCTTTGACTCTTTTGGACTACATACATCACAAACACCCAAAGGTAGATAAATGTTATCTTGTCTAGTGAGTGATGACATTATGACAACAATGCATAATAGAAAAATCAATGAATGATGAAAAGTGATTACCACCATACTGATGTCCAAAGGGCATCCAATTGATGGAAAACTCTATTATGTTGAAAGGGAAAACAATTGACAAAGACAGTTAATGACCAACTCAAGATTGAATAGATTAGAATGAAGCATCCCAAATACCAATAACTTCAAAGGAAAATAGAGTTTCTTTTATTGCTACATAAAGTGGTGACTGTTAAATCTGTCTATGCCTAAAAGTGCCACAGCCATTGATTGTTTGCGAGTGATTCCACTTGACATATAAAAATTATTTGTATAAGTCAGAGACTTTAAATGCTTTTATAGTTGTGATAAAAATACTGAAGATTGCAAAGTGACACAGCCAAACCGGGCAAACATGGATGAGAATGCAAAATAGATAGGTATTGATGCCACATTAGAGTTGCTGGTGCAATAACACCTCATTTTAGGTTGTTTCAAGGGGATCACCTCACCAGTTGTGTAGGAAACACTCAGTTCTTTGATCACTTCAGCTCATAAGAATGACAACCACTCGTATATAGACAAATGCTACGTCTAGTGAAAGATGTCATTTTGACAATAATGCATATTAGCAAAAACCAACAAATGATGGAAAGAGATGATCATCATAATAATATCTGTTGTTGGAAGAACTCCACTATGCTGAAAGGACAAAACTTTGAAAACACAAGGTTAGTTTGATGCCCAACTAAAAATTGAGCTACAAATGGAGTATCCTACAACTTCAAAAGAAACCAGAATTCATTGAGGAGGTATTTGGTAAGAATTGTTTCAGGGAAAATCATAATGTTTTTAAGTTGCATAAAAAGGTATTATTTCCTCAACTCAGGACAAAAACACACCAACATGTAACTATCAAATCTGTCAATGCCTAACAGTGCCGTTATCATTGATTGTAAACTGGGCTTAGAATTATGATCCACAATTGCAATGCCAAACACATGCTTTATTGTCAACTCACTAAAACAACATTGCCCAACACCAAGAAATATAACATCAGGAACCATACTTAAACATGCAGTGCAACAGATGGAAAAAATCCAAACTAAAACTAACCAGGCACACTTGAGGGAACACACTCAACAACAATAACAATAGCAAAGAGCACCGACTAAAGATCCGAGACTAAAATATAAATAAATATCACAGAAAGTTTAGGATATAATCAAGAAATTCAGAAGACGATGTAAACATTCAAAATAACAAGGCAAAGAAGATTAAAAACTAAAGGACACAAATGTAGATGATAAATTGAGAGAATTATTACAACGGGTCCATGAACAGGATCAGAAGCAATAAACTCCTCGACGTCAGAGCTGGACCAGGAAGGCATGGGTTTATCACGGTTGATAAACTTGGAGTAGTTTCCCAAAAAGGAGAACCTCTTCGACCAAAACTCCTTGTAACCTTCCCAATATGATGAAGAACCTTGCGTGTTGTCCGCCATCACTCCCTTTCACTCGAATCCCTCTGCAGTAACCAATCAAATTCAATTCAGCACACAAGACGAATAACTGAATCAAATAAGATTTTATTGTATAATTGAATCAAAGTTTCGAAAATCCAAAAACACTTTTTTCTGTAGCTATTTTTTTTCTCCCTTTCTCAATGGATGCATTAGAATTAGTTACAAGCTCGTATAATCTAAAACGCAAGATTTCTTCAGAAAAAAAAAAAAAAAAAAAAAAAACACAAAAAATATTTCGCGCGAAAGTCAAACGCCTGATCGAAATCGAGACAAATACATCTATCATATAGAAAAAACAATCGAAATCGTTCGGCAATTACATGATAATTTCGATAATAGTACTACAAAGGAAAAAGGAGAAAAAAATGATACTAGAGATGGCTATAATTAAAATGAAATTGTTGAGATTGATGGATCAGAGATTGAATTAAGTAAAGAAAGAGGAGTTGGAGAAGGAGATGGAAAGTGGTGTACCGAAGGTGCTGGAACAGTTAGGCTGAGGAAGAGGTTACGCAGTCGTTTTCTGAAGGCAGTGATTTATTTAGGTTTTACGAGCTGAAGCTCAGACAATACAACAATGCTCATTTATGTTTTCCGATCCATCTTTGCGTCATATTTTTTTCTTTCAACAAAATTACGTCATTTATTCATTTTTATATTGTTGTTTTTATTGTCGCTTTCCCAACTTATGGTATTAAAAAAATTATAAAACTTTTTCGACAGAAAATATGAATATTATATCATTATAGATCTCATAAATATACATAAAATTTAGGGGAGTTCAATTCTGAAAACATTTCTGAGATTAATACATGTCTCACTTCAAAAGAACGTGTTATTCTATGAACTTGGAAGAGACCTTTGGTATTGTAGTGTATTTTTCTAAAAATCTTACCTATCGGTCTCTCTTTGAGTTTTTGAGTCTTGGATATTATTGGAGTAAGAGGAGAAATACATGGAAAAGATTATTCAACATTTAAATTAGTATATTAATTTATAATGTTTGAGTGTTAGTTTGAAAATACACGTGGTGTTATATTATTTATAAAGATATGTTTATACTAGGTTGTGTTTATAATAACTCTTAAGGATAACTTAATAGATATTGATTTCAGACATTTAATTAACATTAATTATGATTAGTTTTTTATTCTCATATTAAGTATCACAGACATAGTTGATTTAAAGATCTAATGAGTATATTATTTTGTATGATTTAATTCGAGTACATCTCAACTTGTGCATGATGTTAGGTTTGACATATTTAAAGATCTAATGAATATATTATTTTGTATGATCTAATTCGAGTACATCTCAACTTGTGCATGATGTTAGGTTTGATAGGCTTTGTCATTGAGAGTTTAAAGTTTTTGAAAGAAAATTTTACACATTTTTTTTGTTTGGCTGAGGTATTCTCAGCTTATGATATGTTGATCCGAGGTGTATTCGGTGATCATATCTACTAGCTCAAAATAGGTTAAAGAGGTTTGATCGAAGCCCAAGGTTTTGAGGTGACCCTTTATTGGGATTTGCATCAAATCTGATCTAGACCATTTTGTTATTGGCAGATGTGACGGTTGAGAGGTGAACGAGCACGTCGATTAGACGTCGCGTTCCAAGGCCTGTAAATAGAGGTGAGTCCTTACAAGTTGGACCACTTGTGTTTTGTAACGCGTCTGAGGTCGATATTGAAAAACCGAGTAGTAGCTAGGTGTAGAGATTACTCTTTCAACTGAAGTTAGTGATGTCTTCCTTGTCCAATTTTTCAAAGTCATCAGGTGGTATTCTTTAGGATATTTCGGTGAGTCAATAGGTATAGTAAGGGAGAATTTGGCTTCGGGTGTCAAGAAATACCAAATAGATGCATCTAGTAGGGTCCAAACTCTAGCGAGTGAAACAGTTGAGAGTGACCTCCCACTTGAGTTAGGTTATGAGTGAGTAAATACTAAAATCACCAAATACTATCTAAGTATTGTTGGTTGCCTATGATAAAATCTTATGTCACAAGTATGTCAATGTTGATAAAGGATGTCGAGGAGGTCATACTGGCCCTTAACTGTGTATTGTCATTGATAATATATGTGTTCGGCTACTATTTGACAAGTTCATGATGGGCGTTTTATACATCCTAAATGTGACTCCGACCTGGTTACACTAAAATTCATAGGTCTCGCTACAAGCTTTAATTATTTTTAATTTTATACAATTTATGATAATTGATTATTTAATTAACATATTCTATTAATATTTATAGAAAAAAAATTATTTATAATTTTATGACTTAAAACAAATATGAGAAATATGAAATAATATATAATATAATAAATAAATTAATATAATTTTTATTAATTTCTTTAAAGATTTATGTTAATGGATTAACTAATGCTCATATATAAAACAAAAGTAATATTAAAAGTTGTATCTAAGAAACTTATAAATATGTCACATGTAGAGAACAATAAAGATAATACCTCTACGTGTTAAACAAAAGATGCATTGCAAAATGCGAGATGTCTATTAGTTATAAAAAATTATCAAAAAATACATCCTTAAGACGGTTCTTACATAGCACACTAAGCATCAAAATTTGTTTGTTCAAAATTATGTTTTCACAAAAGCAATAATATAAGAACAAAGAAAAAAATTTATTCTTTACACAACACTTTGCATGTAACAACAAAAGGTATTCGTCTAAAGGTAAACATATTTAAAAAGACACTAATATACGAGATACAACACGTAAGCTTCAATGATTTGATTTAGGACAACTATAAAAAGAAATTCATTCGTGCAAATATGACTAATAAAACCTACATGTAAATAAAGCAAGTGCTTAGCCTTATTAGTGTGTCTAATAAACCACATAGATAGAGCCTATTTGTATATCATTCACTCAATGAAGTTAAGATTTTGAAAGTGAGGAATGTTCTTTTATAATATCCTCTTAAGTGAAAGTTTTCCTTGTAAAATAACTTTATTGTTTATAGTTTGAAGAGACTGTGTACTTATATAGAAAGAGGTTATATACTTGATGCTTAATCTCAGTTCGATGTTAGCTTATAACCATGAGTGACTTTATATACTCAAATGAGCCAGAAATAACAAAGAACAATACTTATAACCTGGTGTGGTTAATAAACCCTTTGTAGGTTGTAAAAGAAGAATTAAACATAGCCCAAATGAGGTGAACTAATATTAATCAAGTGTACTATATTTTTCTATTACTTGTGTTGTCGACTCTTAGTCATCCTTCTTAAAGGCTTTTACAAAAAAAGTTTGTGAACAAGTCTCAAAATCTTTAGATGATCCCACCAACGTCTAATTGACCAAGTTTACAAAAGTTTTCCAAAGCGTTTTAAAGCTATATTCAAACTCCTTTTTTTAGATCTAACATTTTCTTTTGAATGTATTCAAAATTCATCACCTAACAATTCAATAACTAACACTAAAAGGCACACATTTATACATCTTAAAAATGAACATACACCTATTTCATTATAACTAATTTGACATGTGATAAACCAAGAAGAAAAGAGAAAAAAAAAATCCTTTATACCTTGAGCAACGTCTAATTGACCAAGTTTACAAAAGTTTTCCAAAATGCTTTAAAGCTATATTCAAACACCAATTGTTAGATCTAACATTTTCTTTTGAATGTATTCAAAATTCATCACCTAACAATTCCATAACACTAAAAGGCACATATATATATACATCCTAAAAATGAACATACATCTATTTCATTATAACTAATTTGACATGTGATAAACCAAAAAAAAAAAGAAAAAACATATTTATACCTTGAGTTGATTTCTAAACTACGAAATCAAGAGATTGGTTTAGTGAAAAGTGATTTTTATAAAGGAAAAACAAAATATGATTTTTGACCTTCCATCTTCTTATCTTTACTTATTTGATAATGATTTCAATAATGCAATTGTTAAATGTATAAGAAGCAATGTAGTTTCTCCTCTCAACTCATATCTCACATTAATCTCGAGATATAAAAATGATTTTGGAAGGTCAACTCCTTTTTTGTAATAACCATTAAAAAGATAAGAAAAACTAAATATAAGATCTGACCAATAAACTTTTTATCAGTTGGAGGTAGGAATAGCGATGCGAGACTACCTATCCCATTTGAATGCACCCACATTCAATTTGCAAAGGGCGCGAGTTGGTTCGCGTGAAATTTATGGACTAATATGTTTGGCCCACCCTATATAAATGCAAGATTGCATGGTGATTCTTATAATTCAAAATAAGAAACAGAAAAAAAAAATCAACAAAATCTTACGTAACTTCTTAGTATCATATTTAAGTATCTCATAAAAGTAATGTTTTACTACGTGTATAACAATTAAAAGAAAATTTTAAATATTAATAATTTATTATTCATTATAAGTAATTATAAAAATATATTAAAGTAAATTAAAAAATAAAATCTAAATTCATACTTCTAAATTTATATTAATAAAATAATAAATAAAAATATTAATCATATTCAACAATTTTACACAACAATAAAAGATTAAAAAGAAAACAAATTACAAGGTTGTAGACTAACTCATATAACCCACAATCGAAGTTACCATCCTTAGTTGAATGTAAAAGGATGCGATTTAATATTTGAAGCCAGTGATGTAATCTTGATTTCACATAAAAAAATAAAAATGTCCATTTGTGGCCACTTTGATTTGATTTCTTTGTCAAAATTGATTGAGCTATATTATACCAAGAAATAGTAATTTGCGTTTACTAGAACTGGATTAATATTATAATTATCCTAAGCAATATATTAATTACTTTAAAATCTTTTGTAATTTCAATTTGCTCCACTTAATATAATTTCATACATGATAAATCTTACATAATATATTCCAATACAATATAGAATCACAATACAATTAAATTATACTATGATTAGTTTCTTAATCCATTATTAGTTCTATTAAATCCTAAATTTTAGAAAAAAAAATTAGCAAACAAACTAACTTAGAATAAAAAGATCAAATTTATAATATGTTTGTTGCCCCTTATTCTTTATTAAAATATACTTTTAAAGTAAAACTAAAATTAAAAACTCCTTGACTGTTATTTTCTTTTAGCCTAAAAGCTTTCCTTAAGATAAACAAAAAAAAAAGTTTGCTATTTTATTTAAAATTAGTTATCTCATAAACGAAAAATATATTTATAAAAAATATAAAGATTGATTTCCCACACACCACTCTACCACCTTCACACTGTCATTGTTTGCTTGCAGTAGCAATGGCGCTTTCCTCCGCATTCCACGAGCGTCTCCACCACATGGACCGCACTCGAATTCAACGCCTCTCTCTTCTCCAGGTCCAATTCGATCCACATTTTCTCTATTTTCACCTTCAATTTCCCCATAACGATGCTAAGATCTGAATCCTCATTTTCTACTCTGCAGGCCGAGAAAGAGTCGCAAGCCGACAAATCCCGAGCTCTGGCTTCCAAGCTCGCAAGCATCAGGGCCTCGGAACAGCGGTGCTCCTGGCTCGATCACAAAATCGCGTCACAGCAATTCAAGCTTCTCGCTGTCAAGTGTCAAATCGAGAACCTGGAAGCCAAGCACGATTTGCTTTCACTGCAACTCAGGTAGCCTCGTGCGTATTCAAAACGTCAAATCGTTGATTAATTGAACTCGTTTTAGGTTGTTGCAGAACGAGGTAGAGGAGCTTGAGGAATTGCGCGACAAGAGAGAGAGCTTTTACGAGGCGAAGAGGATAGAAATGAGGGAATTCAAGGAAATTGCGGAGAGGTTTGTGGTGAAATGTAGAATGGAAGTTGAGAGTTTGAGGAATAGAGTGAACCTGGTAATTACATGTTATGTATAATTCAAATGAAAACTGTTAACGGTTTCTCTTGCTGTGAATTTGCATGAAATAAGATAAAATGCATGATGTGAGTTAATTGGAGATTGCTGAGTTTTTTTTTTTTGGATTGGCATGTGTTTTTGGTTTTTTCAGTTGAGGTCCTCTTTCATGGAACTTCAAAGTAATAGTGGCAACTCTTGCAATTCTGAGATCAGTGCTGCTGAAATGAGAAGGTTGGAACTGGAGGCCGAAAAGGAGAATGTGTGTAGAATCATTGATTGTAACCACCAAATAAAAGCACAGTTGCAAAAGCAGCTTCAGATTATTCTGATGACGCAAACACAAGATAAGAGATCAGAGGTAAAGAGTGCCACTGGCTAACTATTCTTCTACTTGAAGAGAGACCTTCGTTTTTCCAGTTTCTACTGTTCTTAGAGGCTTAGCCCTTCGTTTGTACTGATAAAATAAAGAAAATGAGCATTCAGATATGATACTAGGAGAAGCAATACCTCTTGTAAGTGAGAAGAACCCAAATAACGAACATTGATAAAGGATTGCTCAGATTTTAAGTGATTTTCCCCCTTTTTTTCGTCATAAAAGACCAAAGAGATGTGGAAGACGTTTGTTAAAACTCTTTAGAAGCTATATTTCGGCATGTACATTAGATATGTTCTAAAATTACAAATTTTAAACATTTTATTGAATTTGTCACCCAATATCAAAATTTAAGTATTACTACTTATATTTGGATATTTACTTATATTTAGATATTAACCTAAGTTCAAAAATTATAAATACCTAATAACGAATTATAATTTGAATATTAACCTAAGTTTAAAAACTTATGAATATAGTTTTATTCTTTAGAGAATACTTAATCTTATTCTTATCATTGAATGCTTTTTAAATATTTTTTTAATTCTTACTAACTAGAACATCAGATAATCTTCTCCGACGCTTCATCAACAAAGCTCAATAACCATTCTAAAGAGATTCAACTCAATCAAAGCTTCTCTCAATCCACCTCAAACAGTTACAACTCAATTTCAGGAAAAACATTTGGTTCCCACTATGGGATCTTGGTTCCCAGACCACACTCTTATGGTACTCACTAAAATTCAAACTATAGTGCCAACATCATCATATTAGAAGATGGAACCATCTTCCCTTAATGCTTTCAAAGCTATATAGAGAATATTCTCCAGAAGAATGGCAAATGTCTAAAGTGTCATCACTAACATGCAAGATAAGTTTGACAAGGACCAAAAACTTCTACGAAATCAACACCATGACAAGATGAAAACCCACTGTGATAAGATGAAAGCTCCCCAAGAGCAACTCGTCATAATACACCAAGATCAGACCACATACTAATTCGAGCAAATTTTGCAACCACAACATACAAAGAAGGCATTGTGTATTGTCCTGTTATCCTTGAGAAACCTGTCAAGGATAACGAGCCGATTGGAGCGGGATACTCAACCACAGAGGATACCTACAGAGTCACGAACACAACAGATTCAGACTAGAAGTCAGTCCTAAGCTCCTAGCAAAATTGTCAACTTGGCACAACTAGTAGGCCAGATTCAAGAGTTCACCACACATAGGAAATCATGAGTGTGTGATCAGTAGATGTCATTTAAAGTTGTGTTGACTCCCCAGTTAAAGGCAGAAATGCGAGTTGACCTAGCTGGCTTTCACCCCTTCATGTTTGAAGCCACGAAAGTCTGACTCCTCGACAAATGGAAATGGTTGTGTGTTGAAAAGTATGACGACTCCTTGGACCCAGAGGCACATATTGAGGCCTATCTCACCCAGGCCAACCTTTTTCGTGAAGATTTAGGATTAAATTGTTGGTTGTTTTCCACTACTCTAAAGGAACTAGTCTTGGAATGGTACTACTTTTCGCTTCAGAATTTCATCGACTTATTTGATACCTCTTGTGCGATGTTCTCAACTTGGTTTGTTGATTGTAAATTGATGGTCGCATGCTCGACCTCACTCCATCACGTCACTCAAGAAGACATCTAGCCCCTAGTATATGACCCATTTTATCAAAGTATATACTAATATTCTCAATTTGTATCCAGTTGTGGCCATGCATTCTCTCTTAGTAGGATTTCGTATAGGGACTTTTTTAAACTCTTTATATGTTGATCCACTTACCAATATGGATGCACTATTAGCCCTCACAGCCATATATATTAGCATTGAAGAGCACTCAGAAGCTAGGAAAAGGGTGAGGGCTTAGTCCACAACCCTAGCTCCCAATACAAAAACTTTCAAGAAAAGACACATTAACAAATATGAAAAGTACACTCCTCTCAATGCTAGTGGAGATTTCATCATCCAAAGAGGTATTTAATCTCAAACTAGTTCAACTACCCCGATCTACACCTTCTCCTCTATTTGCCAACACAGGAAAAAGGTGTAGCTATCACCAAAATTAGGAATACACCACGAAAGAATGCTACAAAGTTTGTGATCTCATTGAAGAGCTCGCATGGTCTAGAACCTTCTGACATTTTGTCCATAATGATCAAGTTGGGCTAGGTTGAGAATGACGTGGTGCAAGGCTTCTGAGGCGGTCACTAAGGTCAGGGTAGAGGAAATCATCAAAAGTAAACAACAACACTTTAGTCTGAACAAGAACAAATAGAGCATCCCTATCAAAATCTAATGAAGTCAGAGGGACCATCAACACCATTGTAAGGGGATTTAATGGTTGAGGTATTTCCAACTCAACAAAGAAGAGACATCTCCAAAGTATAAACTCAATGAGCTTGCTACCACCCTAATCCCTCCTATCCATCACTTTTATGTGAATTTTTATATCAATGATCTTGATCAAGTTGACCCAATGGTTATCATGTTATCATAGCCAACTGGGTTAGAAAAGTCCTTATCAACAAAGGAAACTCTATCACGTACTATACTGGACGACATTCCATAAGGTTGATATTCCACTTCGATTATCAAGTCCTACCCAAAGTCTTTATTGGGCTTCACTAGCAAATGAGTACACACAAAGGGTTATGTTGACTTGTTAACAACATTTGGTATAAGCAAGGCATACCAAACATTAATAGTTCAGTATATTCTAGTTGAAGCTGTCACATATTATAATACCCTCATAGGCCATCAAACACTCAATCAACTCATAGTCATTGTTTCTATGTTATATATGACTATGAAATTTCCTACCGAGGATGGTACAATCATAATGGTAAAGGTCGATCCAAAGTAGCCAGAGAGTGCTATGCTAAAAGCTTAAAAGTAATCACATATTTCGTCAAAGCTCCTTCCATTGATAGTACTACCCAAACATACCAATGTTAGAGTTGTTTGAAGAACGTGACACGACTCAATAATGTCATAATATCAAAGAAGTACTCCCAGCATCTTTCATAGAAGATGAAATAGACCTTGATTCCATAACTAAGTTCGAAAAAAACCGACCTACTTTTGATGAGCCCATTACAAAAGTCCAACTTGCTTCTCAGCCCACTCAATTCACAAGGGTGAGTAAAACAATCAACTAATTATTGAGAAACGAAGTAGAACGAGTTATTGTTTGCAATGTCAACCTCTTCGCATGAAGCCTAGCAAACATATCCGGTATTGATCCATACTTCATGTGTCACAAGCTTATAGTTCTTAGTCGGGTCAAAGAAAGAGAAAGCTCAGAGAAGAAAGATGTCTTGTAGTAAATCAAAGACTAGTTAGTTGTTGAAAGTCGATTTCATCAAAGAAATAGTGTATACCATATGGCTAGCTAATGTGGTGATGGTAAAGAAATCAATATGAAAAATAGAGGATATGCACCAATTACATTGATTAGAACAAGGCATGTCCCAAAAACACATGTCTTCTATCAAACATATATCAACTTATACATAACACTGTGAGATACTAGTTGCTCAATTTTCTCAATATATATTCTAGATACAATCAAATTAAAATGTATTCTAGAAAGTCATGTTATTCAACAATAAAAATGTTGGTGCCACATATCAACTCCACGTACATAATGTTTTAAAAACCTCATCAACAATGGAAGTTTATGTTGATGACATAGTGGTCAAATCAACTAGGGTTAAAAATCATCCTGCCAATTTAGAAAGAGTCTTTAGCAAATTCAGAGCACATAACATGTGCCTAAATCCAAAAAAATGTTTTTTCAGAGAAGACAGAGGGAAAAATTCTAGGGTTCATGATAATCCAAAGAGGAGTTGAAGCCATCTTAAGCATGAGTAGTCCGAGTAACATAAAATAAGTCCAACTCCTTAAAGGGATGAAAAGAAACAACATCATGTTTATTTCACCAGTCAGACTCTACAACCGACCAAAGAAAGATACCAAGTTATCGAGAAGCTTGTACTATCTCTTATCTTCTTGACACGAAGACTCAGACTCTATTTCCATAACTTCAACAATATTATACACATTGATTACCTTATCTATCAAATGCTACAAAAGCCGAGCTTATTGGTAGAATGATTATATGGTTAGTGAAATTATCTGAGTTCGGACTTAAATAAGAGAGTAGAGGATCGATGAAGACTCAATTCTCAATAGACTTCCTCATTGAGTTTCCATGGCTTGGAGAAAGACATGAGTGATGGTCTCTCAGTGTAGATAGGTCTTCAAACAAGAAAGGAAGCAAAGTTAAGGTGATCCTCAAATCCTCTGATGAAATTACTTTCAAGTAAGCAGTTCAGTTCAACTTCAAAACATCCAATAATTAAGTTGAATACGAAATTCTAATCACCGGACTAAAACTTGCACGATAATTGTATGGGTTCGTACAACTATGATACTATTTGGACAACATCTCTACTATATGTTTGTCCACGGTTTCATTCCTAGTCTCCATAAAAAAGGTATTCAACAATAATAAAGTAGACTCTCATTATATATGGGAATTACTCAATAAAAATTTATTAAACTTATTACTAAAAGATCAAGTGGTGGATATATTTAACAAATCTCTCACAACTTATTTTTCGCAACTTATTTTTAACATGTTCAAGAACAAGAATTAACTTTCTTATTAAAGAGAGAGCTTAATAATACTTGTATTAACTTTAGTTAGATTAGTTTTTCCTTCTCCTTTTATATCAGGGTTTGTATTGTCTGTTCAAGGGTGTGCATTATATTCCTTTTCTCTTTTTACATGCTAATAAAATAAGTGAAATTACTTATAATAAGATAGAGTTAGATATTTTATGTACCATTATGACCTACATACTAGTTCTACTTAGCTTATAGGCTGTTGATCCATAATACACAAGGACATAATCTTAAAACATAAAAGAAATGATTAAACAATCTCATTAAGATAATATCCAAATCTATAAAATTAATTAGATAATCTAATAGCTATTAAGAATAAGTATCAGATCGTATTCACCAACAAAAGATACTGAGATGCTCCATATTATCTACCATTATTACTAACAAAGTTTTAAACAACTAACAGGAACCTGACAATAAAGTTTTTCCCACCTTTCTCATTATATACAAAATAGAAAGTGCAGATTTTATGTTTTTCCTATCAACAGTAGATAATGCATTTGTAAATAGCTTTTGTTGTGAATATGAAAAGAAATATTTAAAAATTTAAAGACTATGATCCAAGCCCAATGTGAAATGAGGCCCGTAATCTTGTAATATCGGGAAACCAAAACCTGGTCGCAGGATCCTCTATCTCTCTAGAATCTTCGGTAATAAAACCCTAATAAAGAATTACGGACAACCCCCAAATTTCCCCTAATACAAGGACGTTTCGGTTGCTTGTTCTAGCATTTTCCAAACCCCACTATAAAAGAAAAACAAAGTCCTAAGAATAGTTATCTGAATTTGTAACTTCAATTCCAATACAGTGAAACAATGGCACAAGACTTGACATTGGATTTGGAGGAGCTTCGCCACCTCCATAGCATCGCCAAGAGACCTCGAACCCTCTCGTTACTCTCCTCCGAAATTCTAAACCTTGAAAAGGTTCTCAATCTATACACACAATGCAAATTTACTCGATTTAGCATTCCTTGTTCACTGTTTCTAATTCCTTGTGAAAATTTGTGAGGTGATTTTGCAGATATCATCGGAGGCACATGCTGCGAGTGCTCCGCAGATTCCTGCACCGATTTCAACAGGAACTAAAGTGTCGCCTTCGCATGCACTGAACTATTCCACACTAGCATCTTTCAGTTGGGATCAGGATGACGAAAAAGTCAAGGTAAGGAGTCTATAGTTCTATTTGTGATCATGATTTTAAAGTATACATGTGAATGTTATTGATTCAAACAGTGTTTTCTATCCGTGTTCAAATTTGGATTGTTCTGTTTCAACCATTTATATGCATGGTGTTTTGTGTCATAAGTTATGCATTACCATGTGTTGTGCTTAGTGAGAAATTACTGCATGATCTAAGACTACCATGGTCTCAATTAATCTCACCTCTCTAGTAATAGTTCTTTCTGGTAAGGTGAAAGTCTGGAATATAGGTTACATTGAGATTGGCTGAATCTTTGACTGTATTACCTAGAAGGTGGTCAACTATAGAGTTTTAATAAGGCTGCCGCAAGGTTGTTGTAGGATGCATGTATTTTTTTGGAGCATTGGGGAGAGGAGTGATCTTGTTGGAGCAACTATAGAGGCCCTCTTGTCTACATTTGTTGGTGTCAGAGAAAGAATGAAGAGAACCGATAGAGAAAAGGAAAAGTAGGAGAAGTTTAAAAGGGCTATTTGTAATGTGTTTGTAGCAATTGCAACTTATTTAAAACCATCAAAAAGATTAAAAGCTAAAGTAACTATTGGACCAAAAAGAAGGGAAGCTAAAATAATTTAGTATGAGCTTTCTTATATTTCAAGTAGCAAAGGATACATGTTTTTTTGAGCATTGGTGAGGGAAGGGAGAAGAAGGGGGTTTGAAGGGACTAAAGAAGTGCTTGGTTGACTTAATAAAGGGGAGGGATCTTTGTGGAGCAGCAATGGAGGCTATCTTCTCTCCATTGAGTGATTATACATTGATAAGTGAATATAGTTTTTGAACAGTGGCGTCAAAAAAAAAAATTATCTCTGTGTTTGTTGGTGTCAGAAAGAAAGAATGCAGAGAATAGATAGTGATAGAGAACAAGAGGGAAATTTGAAAAGGGTTATTGGTAATGTGTTAATAGTAATCTCAAGTAGTTTAAAACCACCAAAAAATTGTTTATATTTGTTAAAAGCTAAAATAGTTATTGGCAGTTTTAAACCATAGAAATGGAAACTTGCAATTTTTTCTAATTTTTATATAATGACGGAACATGAAATATAAAATAAATACTAAATTGAAAAGTTTAAAAGATAAAATACCAAATTAAACATAAAAGGACTAAAAGTAGAATTTAATCTTTAGTTTTTGTGAGTGAAAAGGATAAAAGCAAAGCGATCATTCAGCATTGCATATGTCTTACCATGGCAGAAAACAAAGATTCAGCCATGTTATGGCATATGGCGCTCCTGCCATTTACAGCATTGATTACAAGTTGGTTTTATTTTATATTGCCAAAAGTTAGAGGAAGAAGATTAGAGATGTTGAACAAAGTTGGATATGAAGTATAGTCATCAAGTTCCATTTTACTATAAGCTATGTAAACAACGACAAATAGTCATTCCATTTTAGTTTAAAAGAATAGCTTAATAGCATGTTTGGATACACGTTTTCTCCCCATTATATATGGGTAAGATAGAAGCAAGAAACCAATACATACTGCTACAATTTTACACATCAATAGCCTATAGCAAAGCTCACACCCTAAGTTAACAGTTTTTTTTTTTTTTTTTTTTTTTTTTTTTTTTTTAAAAATTTTTTTTTTTTTTTTTTTTTTTTTTTTTTTTTGTCAGAAGTATCACATTTTTCATGACTATACTGGTTTTATTTGTTGTTTTGACAGATATATGTATTGATGGAGGGAATTGATGAGAATAAGATTGAATCTGAGTTTAAGTCAATGTCATTTGATGTTAAGTTCCATGATGTTCAAGGGAAGAACTACCGTTGTGCAATATCGAAACTGCATAAGGAGATAGTACCGGAGAAATGTAAGGTTCTGGTCAAGCCTAAAAGGGCAATCATCACATTGGTGAAGGCTTCCAAAGGAAACTGGCTAGATTTGCACTTCAAAGAAGACAAGGTAGTAAGATCCTAAGATTAAAATGACTTTCCCTGTTAATCAACGTAATAAAGTAGTAACTTTCGTGTTGATGTTACAGCTAAAGCCAAATTTGGATAAAGAGAAAGACCCAATGGCAGGAATCATGGACCTAATGAAGGTCAGATTTCATCTTTAGTTGGCTTGAGCTACTCTCTCTTAACTTTATGTATGTGTGTAGTTACAATTGGTAACATTCAATTTGACTTTTGATATGCATGTAATATTGCAGAATATGTATGAGGAAGGGGACGAGGAGATGAAGAAAACAATTGCAAAAGCATGGACTGATGCTAGATCTGGGAAAACAGCTGACCCTTTAGGTAGCTACCGTTGAGCAACAAAAAGAGGTTCAGATTCTTAGTTCCTGTTTCTGGAGAATGATCTGCCCTATTTAATTACTAGATTTTGTTAAAAAATGATGAATGTTTGGTCCATGTTCATGGCACTAGTAGAAGTTTAGATGTGCAGTTAATTGTTACCTAAGTTCTACTTTTTCATACAATGACGTGGTTGTTTTCTAATGTTGCTCCAATATTTGCCTTTTGTGATTCAGTGCATTTTGTGAGTCTTTATTTCGATTACTTTTTTTTTATTTACAATTATCGAAGTCGAGATTTTACATAAAATGATAGTACTATTTAAAGTTGGTGACTAAAATTATTTTGAAATGATGTAATTTATGTTTTTGATTTTTATTATAAAATTAATTTATGACAATTTTCTTAAAAAAGGTTAATTACGAAAGTCAGTAGAATTGAAATACGGATCAAAATCACTTTTATAATGGACAATCAGACATGAAAAACTTGCATAAAAGTTAAGAGGTATTTTAATAGGATTATTAAGTACATCGTGTTGATTTAAGCTGGATTAAGTTTAGTTTTATCTTTTAAAAATGAGACATTAAGTTTAGTTTATTTATTTAATTGTCTTCGACCAATTTGCTCAAAAATAGAATGAGTTGGTTCATTTAGTTTATTTATAATTTATTTATTTATATTTCATGAATTTTTATTGAAATAATATAATTTCATTAACTTAGTATTCAAAAGTAGATAACATTTTACAAAATGTGCTTAAAATATAGTATGAAGAATTTAAAATTTTAGATTTTGTAATATGATAATTAAAAAATTTATGATATTTTTTCATTACTGTGTATTGGATATATAAAAGTATTTTTCATAATTGATTTTACCATTTAAGAAACAAAAGCACACACAGACTGGAGGCTTGTAAGTATGTGGCTCATCTGATATGAAGCTTGGTTTATACTTTTTTTATAATCTCATATTTGTACTATTTGTAGTTTACTTCGTTTTTTTTTTTCTGTTTTAATTTGTTTTTATTTAAACTATAAGATTTAATAATAAAAATGATAAATAATTAAGTTTTATTGTGATGAGAAGAGTATAAAAATCTTTCTCTTCAACTAAACCAGTCCGGGTTGGATTTACTTACCTTATTTTGACGAATTCTTGGTGCACCTTCGTAGTCATAGTTTTATTTAAAAGTTTGAAAAGTTAAGGATTGTCTTCCACTTCCTTCATCTTAGTAACTTTATCATTTTCTCACCTACTACTATCTTGGAAGGTTATGTTTTTGGTAAAATGGTTAATTAAATAAAGAATTTTTGAGATGTATTATAAATTTAAGTAATTTATTTGATAATTTAAGATGTCATTTTGTTTTGAAACGACATTCTCTCTGGTTTACATTTAAAAAAAAAATATAAATCTCTAATTTACATTTTAAAAAAGAAAATATAAATTGGATGGAATGTTATTTGATTATTATTTATAAAATAAAATGATAATTGGATTATATTTCAAGATCATTTTGATTATTTGAATATAGGTATTTTGAAAATTAAAGATTATATCTCTAAGATCATTTTAGTTATTTAAACATTGTATTTTGAAAAATAAATTTTTTTTATGGAGGTGGAGAGAATATTGAGGGGAGGAAGAATTTTTTCCCTGGGCTAAGTAATGTACTTGAGCGGAAACTTCCTCACGTAAAATGACTGAAATATCTTCTTAGTTAGTTTCTGAAACATTTTTAGTTCTGAAACATTTTTAGGAATGTAATATTTTTCATAAATAGATTCTAGAAAATATTTTTTAGATTATAAAAATTATGTTTTAAAAAAATACTTTTCAGAAATAAATTTTGAAAATATATTTCAGAAATAACTTATGAAAATATATTTGAGAAATAAATTTTGGAAATAAACCCTAAATTTTGGAAATATAATTTAGAACATAAAATTTATATCTTAGAAAATATTTTTTTAAAACATATTCTGAAACTTATTTTTAGGTTGTATCACATAAAAAATATTTTCGAGTTTTTGAAATTCACGAAGTAGAGGTCATAATGAGGTGCAGGAAGTTTTTATCTTTATGTTATTGGGTTTTCTAACATGTTATATATATATATATATATATATATATATATAAATAAATAAAGCATGTTTGTTGACAAACACTACGGTTAAACTATTCACGATGAGGGACTTTGAAAATTACATGAGAATTTAGTTTGAATTTTATTATTATAGTTAAACCAATATATATAAATACAAGAAAAAATGAGTTTCATTTGGAGTTATCTATATAGTTAAGATCATACATAAAAAAAATAAAAAAATAGACAAATTCAATCAACCTTAAATTTTCAGTAAATATATTTGTAGTAAAGTGAGATTTTTTTAATTTATTCATATAACCCATCTCTCATTTTACTTACTAAAGTATTTATATTATATATATACATATATATATATATATACATATATATATACACACATATATATATATATCTATATATATATATATATATATATATATATATATGTATATATATATATATATACACGATAGAGAAATGAGGAATCCGTAACATATAAATCGAGTTCACACCATGTTGCTCAACTTTTCAAATTTTATGAAGGGGGAAATGGTCCTTTTCATAACCGATTTTGTTTACTTCTTTTCATTTTAAAATCTATTTTGATTTATTTATAAATATATTAATTTTCTAAAATATTATAGATTGAATTAAAATTTATCATATAGATTTTAACTTTATATACTTTAAGTATTTAATTTTTATCGATAAAAGAAAATATTTTAATATTCATAAATAATTTAATTATTCAATTTGTATTTAATGAATACAGAATATTTCAATATTTTTAATTATTTAATTGTTATAAAAATATTGTTTTATATAATATTGTACAAGAATAAATAATGATTATTTAATTTTTAATTATTTTAGTTTTAATTTTTAAAATATATATTTTTAATTAATTTAAGTATTTATTTTTTCTTCAATAAATGCAAATATTTTAATATTTTTAATTAATTTAATTATTTAATATTTATTTAGTACTATTTGTAGTATTTTTAAAAATGTTATTTTAGAAATAATAATGATTATTTAATTTTTTTAGATAATTATTTTTAAAAATATTATTAAGAATGACTGTAATTAAATTTAAATAATTTTGACTTTAAATTAATAATATAAAATTGTAATTACTTAAATATTTTATGCTAGGAATGAAATCTTGAAAAGGTTAACCATTTCAATTTGTAACTCTTTCAAACAAACTGAGGAAATAATTGCAATAACAGAAATTTATAACAACTATACAAAATTATATTAGAGAAAAGCACAGTTAAAATAATACATTAAAACATAACATAGTGCCTTTTATTAGAAGTACGAGGTACTCTATGATTGTTGGCTTGAATTTCAAATTAGGTTTGTTTAGTTTGAATTTCTTACCTGGTAAGATCATCTCTTTTTGCATATAATATGGTTTTGGTTTGTGGTTGTTCAGGTTTTGCTATATTCATTTAACTGCGGATTTGAGATGATTTCGGACAAAAAAAAAATTCGATCTTTTTTAGATTGAATAATATTTGCGGTTTCTCCTAATCTGTTGAATAAGATTTGTTTGATATTTTTCAAAATAATTCTTTATACACATTGAAAAATAGGTATATTAGTCGTGCAATGGTGGTTAACCTGCTTACGTGGAGCAACAAACAACATATATCGACCACTGCATTGTGTATCCTATGAATCAACAATGTATTGAAATGTCCAATCATCAGATCATGTCTTTTCAAAGCAATGAAAACATTGTGTGATAAATATTTTGTTATAAGAATTTAATAAGGTTTTGTATTGTGATTTAGGTTGTTATCTTAAAATTATTATTATTTCAACTTTTACATGAGTTAAATTTAATTAAATAAAAGTTCATCAAATTTATAGATCTTATCAATAAAATATATGTCAGTTGATATATTATTATTTTATTTCATCAATAAAATATATATCTATCAATATATTCATTATTTTATTTCATCTCTAAATATATATTTATAAATGTATACTTATAAGATGTTTATGATTTATTTCTTGAACTAAATGAATAAGAGATGGATTATAACTAAATAAACTAAATAATAACTCTAATTAAAGAAAATAATTGAATTTTCAATAAATATTTAAAAACAATTTTAAGAATAAAGAGTTTAAGATGTAAAGTGAAAGAATTATAGCAAAGAAAATAAGAAATTAAAGATACTGTAATGCTCTAATTTTCTAATATTACTCTTTGTTGATGTCTGTGTCTTTTTATAGGATTTTTTGCATTAAGGATTTAGAAATTATATTCTACTTTAAATATTATTCACATATTTTCATTTTTTAACTTATTAAGGATTTAGAAATTATATTCTACTTTAAATATTATTCACATATTTTTAGTTTCTAACTTTTCAAAATTCTTGGATTTTGTTTTTAATTTTATTACTAATTCAATTTCTTTGAATCTTTGAAAATAACTTGTTTTCAAATCTATTTATGAATTATAGATTTTATTCTCTAATTTTTAAAAAGTAATTTAGAATTTTACTTGATTCTTATCAATAGACACTTCTTACAAATCATTGGACAGTTTAGTTTATTATATTTAAATGCATCATATTCTTTCTATATCTTTATCTTTATTTTACTTCATGTTTTCGAAATATTCGAAATATTTTTTTTATTGAGTCTTGACAGATATTTTATCGAACCATCTATTTTATATAACTACTAGACCATTTACTGTAATTGTTATTGTTAGATTGTTTATTATAACTAAAAATACAAGATTAACATAAATAACAATTAAGGTTAAAATAAATTTAATCTGATTAAAACAGTAATTTATTAGTTATTTATAATTTCAAAAAGTTATGATTAAAGTTTCTAACTATAAGTAAAATTTTGCTTATAAAATAGAAAATAAATTTGAAAAGTTAAACGATAAATGTAAAAGAATGGTGGAGGGAAGGGCTAGTCATGTTAAGTCGAGAGTTTAGGGTGGAGAAATAAATGACCTTGAATTTAACAGGGAGATGTGGATAAAATTTGGATTTGGGTTTGGCAAGGGGGTGTGGGTAGAATTTGGAGTTAGGAAGGATAAAAATAATACTAATTATATTTATGTATTTACTATTATTGTGTGTATATATATAGTTAGTTAAAACAATTATTCAAAAATAATCTATACAGATTTATAAAATCTAAAATCTTACTAATATTTCATAACATATATATAGTAGAAAATAATATTTCACTTATGGTTTTATTAAAAAAATTTAATGATGATATAAGTTATATATTCCATATTTAATGATAATGATTTATTTATGATGACATTTGGTAATAAAAGAAAAGAAAAGTTGATTATAAAAATTAATTAATTTTTTCTTAAAAATAAAGTTGAAATTATTTTTAAAAATGTTAACTTTTAGTTTTACATTATTTTTACAATTTGGATGAATATTAATTTCATCCGTTAAATTTGTTTTCCATGTCACTTGTTTCATATTTTAGAATTTTAATATTATTTTAAACCATTATTAATTATTATTATTTTCCTTTTCCAAAGCTCTCTCTCTGCAATAATGTTATACCATGCATGTTTCAATATTTCAATAACTAATTAGAAAAGTAAATATTAATGAATATTTTATCCATAATTACATATTCATTTATATTTTTATTGAGATCCTCTAAAAAGGTTATGATATTAAATTTGTATGTTTAAATGAAAAATAAATGTTTGAAAATGCATTCACAAAATATCTATAAACCTTAATTACTTTTTACTCTACCAGGTTAACTGGGGCCACTTTATGACCTATAGAGTGTGTCCTCCTCACTCCTATAAGCTTTTTTTCAAATCATTCAAACTATGGAACAACCCTATCAATTTTGAGTGATGATACTTTAACATTATTATTATTTTTTTATCTCTATTTAACATTTTTATATGTTATTATTTTATTATTTATATAATATTTTATTATATAAAATAATATTAAATGGGAAGCAAAGATGAACACTAGTCTCAAATAACTATTTCTCATCAATCTTTTATTATGAAAAAATGAATGATACGAATGATACACGTTTCACGCTCGAAACAGTAAAAGTAATATTATTTTATTAAGATATAATATTTTATTATAAAAAAGCAGCTGCAACAATAGTATTAAAATATCTTTACTCTATGAAAAAGCAATGATATCTTAACACCTGTAACAATAATTTACGCTCATTTTACATTTATAAATAATATTATTTTATTAAAATATAATATTTTATCATAAAAGCAGTGTAATTTTGGAACAATGTTAAAATAGCTCTTTACGTACTACTGTTGATGATGAATAAACCCTAAAATATTATATAATAATAAAATAATAATTTATTTAAGTGTTAACCTATCATGATAAGTTACAGAGTAAGGTAGCTCTTCGACTGGATAAATGTATCCTTATTCATGCATTCCTTTAATTTAATTTCACCTATAATTTTGATTTGGATGGTGATATTTTGATAATATCTATTTATTGTTTAACATAAATATAATTATACTAAAACAAGTTGTGGAGATTTTTTAAGGGTCTAAAATGTCCTTTGCGCATTGTTTGGCTTGAAGCTTCTGGTTGTTATAATGAGTGGCCTTATCTACAACAACACTGCACTCATTAGCAAACACCAATCATGGAAGCCTGGTTCATCATCCTCGTCTCTGCCTGCGTCTGCCTCATCGTAAGAGCCATATTCTCCGTTCAAACCAAAACCATCAACACCCCTCCAGGGCCTCTTCACATCCCAATCGTCACAAGCATCCAATGGCTCTTCAAATCCTTCAGCCAACTCGAGCCACTTCTCCGAACCCTCCACGCCAAGTTCGGCCCCATCGTCACCATCCGCATCGGATCTCAACGCTCCATATTCATCGCCGACCGCACCCTCGCCCACCAAGCCCTCGTCCAAAACGGCTCCCTCTTCTCCGACCGCCCCAAGGCTCTCGCCGCATCTAAAATCATCACCAGCAACCAGCACAACATCAGCTCCGCCTCCTACGGCGCCACGTGGCGCGTCCTCCGCCGCAACCTCACCTCCGAGATGCTCCACCACTCCCGCGTCAAGTCCTTCACCGGGATTCGCAACTGGGTCCTCCACACCCTCCTCGCTCACCTCAAATCCGACTCTCAATCCAACGATTCCGTCAGAGTCGTCGACCACTTCCAGTACGCCATGTTCTGCTTGCTCGTCTTCATGTGCTTCGGGGAACGACTCGATGAGGGCAAAGTCAGAGATGTCGAGCGCGTCCAACGCCAGTTACTTGTAGGGTTTACCAGGTTCAACGTCCTCAATTTCTGGCCCAGTGTCACGCGCGTTTTGCTTCGGAAACGTTGGGAGGAGTTGCTGAGGTTTCGCAAGGAGCAAGAGGACGTGATGGTTCCACTTATAAGAGCCAGGAAGCAAAAGCGAAAGCAAGGCGAGGAGGAAGGTGTTGTTTCGTATGTTGATACTTTGTTGGATTTGCAGTTGCCGGAGGAGAAACGCAAGCTGAACGAAGAGGAACTTGTGACGCTGTGTAATGAGTTTTTAAACGCGGGCACGGACACGACTTCGACGGCGTTGCAGTGGATCATGGCGAATTTGGTGAAGTACCCGCATGTGCAAGAGAGGTTGGTGGATGAGATAAGGGAGGTGTTGGGTGAGAGAGAAGAGAGAGAAGTGAAAGAAGAAGACTTGCAGAAACTTCCTTATCTGAAAGCTGTGATTTTGGAGGGTTTGAGGCGTCACCCTCCTGGTCACTTTGTGTTGCCTCATGCAGTGACCGAGGACGTGGTTTTGAATGATTACATGGTCCCTAAGAATGGGACAGTGAATTTCACGGTGGCAGAGATGGGGTGGGACCCTAAAGTATGGGAGGATCCAATGGCGTTTAAGCCAGAAAGGTTTATGAATGATGAGGGTTTTGATATTACTGGGAGTAAAGAGATCAAGATGATGCCTTTTGGTGCAGGGAGGAGGATTTGCCCTGGCTACAATCTGGCTTTGCTTCATTTGGAGTACTTTGTGGCTAATTTGGTTTGGAATTTTGAGTGGAAGGTTCCAGAGGGAGGAGATGTGGATCTGTCTGAGAAACAAGAGTTCACTGTGGTAATGCAAAATCCATTGCAAGTTCATCTTTCTCCTAGAATCTAGACTCTACCCTCCTATACAATAAGGCCTTCCAATAATGGTTTGGAAAATAATTTTTCATGGTATATTATTGGGATAGATACTTTAGTGGTCATAGCGCAAACATAGTGTATTGGTTTTTGACGTGGTTTTAGATGAATCAGGCAGTAAGATTCTCTACTGCTAATGCCTGTATGTACAGGGGAAGAAGAATATGCGTAGCCTAGCATGAGATTTATGCTGTGTGTTTGCTTTTTAGAAGTTCTGTTTTGCATTGGTAAGATGAACATGCGGTATCTGTCAATTTGCTTGCACGTGTAGGTAACATAGATACTAAAATATAGCAGTTAGTACTTATGCTAGTTAACCAAAAATGGAATGAAAAAGAGTGAAAAGAGGAATTTTGTCACCAAACACAAGAAAATAACTTGAAACAAGGTTTAATCAATGGTTTTGATTTGTGGTGTTCCTACAAATACTTTAAAGAAAAACAAAAGAGATTGAATCTCTGAAAATATTGCATCTCTTTCTGTTTCTCATAGGCATAATTTTATTTGATGGTGGAACACTATTTCAGGTTGGATCACTTTAATATATTTTTTTTTTTGGTAAAAACTTTGTTATTAAATATTATACTTCATCATGTATATTTTTTTGTTAGTTATCCCTTTAAAATATAATTTTTAACTCATTTATAAAACTATCAGATGATCTTTTACCATGTTTCATATGATTGAAAAAAAATCAAAATTTTTTATTAATTCTAATCAATCTCCTTTTTAGAACTAATATATTCTTTCTATGAATTCTTAATATATAAAAGTAAATAGTAATGAACTTTTATATTATAAATACAATATTTAATCATATCTATATTTATACTGTAATATTTGTTAGTTAAGTTAAGAATAATAAGTATATGGAAGATATTGAATAATACCGTCTACTTAGAATTAAACTAATTTTTACAAAAATTAATAGATGGTATGTGCGTTATGGTGACTGAAAAAATGTTAGACGTGTCTTGTTTTCATTGGAGCAAGAAAAGCAATCTTCATACATAAAATTGTACCGTACTTTGCATAAAAGACAGAAAGTTTACATGAAAAGATAAACTTTTCATTATTTCTTATGTTAAAGCTGCAATAAAGCAACATTTATTTAAATAGAAACTTTGGCTCAAGAAACTTTGTTTATAATATCAGAGAAGGATTTTGGCTCAAGAAACTTACTAAACACATTTTGCAAGTTGTTGATGAGAAGCTATGGGTAGAAGATGAAAGAGGTAGAAGATGAAAGAGATTTGCTTGTAGTTTTTCCCTTATGATGTTGCAATCGATTTTTATATATTCAGTTTGTTCATGAAAGATTAGATTTGAGGCAATGTATCTGCTTTATTGATTGTCACAATATAAAACTGCAATTATCATATCATCTAGTTTAAGATCTTTCAGTAGATATGTGAGCCACGGTATCGTGCAAGCAGCAACAACTAAGGTACGGTATTCCGTTTCAGATGATGATCTTGAAATTGTAGTTTATTTTTGATCTCCAGCATATGAGAGATGATCCTAAAAACATGCAATAACCTGTTGTGGAGCATCTTGTGTTCTGACAAGCTATCCAATATGAGTTTGCAAAGCCTTTGAATTGTGAATTAAAGTCTATTGAGAAGAAAATTCCTTGTACATGAGCAGGAGCTTGCTTAATGTATCTAATATACGTTGAGTAGCCTTGTAGTGATGAATCGTTGGTAACATAGTGAACTGGCAGAGAAACTGAACAACATAGTTGATGTCTAGTCTGGTATTCTTTAACTATAAAAGCTTTCCAATAATCCTTTGATACAAGACAATGTCATATGGTTCAACTTTTGTTTCAAAGAAACATTGTATGTTTCTGATCATGGGAGTAGCAGTATGTTTAGAAGCAAGCAAACCACTATCTGATAGAATATCTAGTGTGTATTTTCTCTGACAAATGCGAATCCTTTTTTGTGATCTAGCTACTTCCAAACCCAAAAATATTTCAAATCTTTAACTCTAAACATTCGATCAAGGTACATACTGATTTCTTGTAACTCATAAGATGAATTTCCTGCAAGTATTATATCGTCAACATAGACAAGTAATGCAGTGAATTTTGATTCATTACCTTTAACAAAGAAAGAGTGATCTATATTGGACTACATAAATCCTATACTTTGTAAGGAAGAAGAAGGCTTTGTGAACCACTATCTACTATACTACTTTAGTTCGTATAATGATTTCTTCAACTTGCACACTTGATTTTCTTTGAGTCTTCATTCTTGGAGGCATTACAATGTATACATCTTCATCCAAATCACTGTGCAAGAAGGCATTATCCACGTCTAGTTATTTCAGAAACCTATCCTTTTTAGCAGCAACTACAGTGGTGAGCTTGGCAATGAGAGAAAAAGTTACAAATAAGTCTATTCCTCAAGTTGGTTATAGCCCTTGGCCACAGGGCGAGCTTTATAGCATTTCAAACTTTCATCAAGCCTTGTGTTTGATCTTATACACCCATTTGCATCCAATGGATTTCTTATTATGAGGTAATCAGTAACAATCCAGGTATTGTTATGTTCTAGCACTTCAATTTCCTTTTCTATAGCTTCATGCCATTCAAGATTTTTCTCTACTTCATCATAACTCCTAGGTTCACAATTGGCAAATAAAGCAAGACTATATTAAAGTTGCTTTTGAGACATTTTTTTGTAGTTAACATTAGATATAGGATATTGGATTTTCTCCATGTCAGTCACACCAACAATATTATAATGATAATCATTAAGGAAAACATTGGTTTTTCTATTTCTGGTAGATTTTTTTATGTTATCAACAATAGTGCTCACAACTTGCTGACTATGTATACTTTTATCAGCAATATTTTGTTTGATTAGTTCTTCAAATAAAATATGAAGATTAATCTGCTCTTGGTTACTCAAATCAATATTTTGTTTTTCTTTGTAGGGAAACATGTTTCCATAAAAAATAACGTTTCTAGATATTGCAACCTCTCTGGTCTTAATATCAAGAGTGACATAACTGTTGGTGCCCTTCCTGTATCCTAGAAAAACACATTTTTTGGCCCTAGGGTCCAACTTAAACCTATCTCTTTCAAGAGTAGAAATAAAATAGAGACTTCCAGAAATTTTTAAGATTATTCAAATCAGGTATTTTCTTGTGAAGAAGCTCATAAGGGGTATTGTTTTTTTTTTTTTTTTTATGATGATAGAAGGAATTATATCTATAATGTAAATAGCATATATAAGCGCATAAGACCAAAAAATATTGGGAACATTAGAATGAAACAAAAGACTTCGATCAACATTGAGGATATGTTGATGCTTTTTCTCAACAATGGCATTTTTGTTGAAGAGTCTCTACACAACTAGTTTGATGCATAATCCCATTTTTTCATACAGATCACTCCACATAAACTCTTGTCCATTATAAGATCTTATAGTTTTTTATTTTAGTATTAAACTGATTCTGCACCAAAACAATAAAGTTCAATAAAGCAATTCTAGCTTCAGCTTTATTTTTCATTAAGTGTACCCAAGTTTATCCACTAAATCATCTATGATGGTAAGGAATAACCTGTGACCATGTATAGATTGACTCTTGAACAATTTTTCATATTTGTTTTATTTGTTCTTGCGTGAATTGCATGGCTCCTTGGTTTTTTTTGAATGTGTGTTTGTTCCTCATTCTTGTTGTCTTTGTATTCAAGGTTGCTGCCAGAAATTATATTGTTAGAAACATGATCAGTCTTATTCTTATACCAGGATGGTTAACCATGCTTATAGTAACACTCTTTAGCTGTGTTATTCATTTTGCTGTAGTATGTGCACTGTTTTTCAAAACTAGGATTGCGTGTTCTTCCTCTTCCATGTTTATAGTAAATTGTCTTTCCTCATTCTTTTTTGGTGTTTCAATGCTTTGATCCACAAACTTGAATCTTTTTTTAGAAAAGAGCACGTTTCATATCCCTTTGTCACAAATGATAATTGTTTCCACTGAGTTGCAGACCAACGAGGACCATGCCAAGATTTTTTCCTAGATGAAGGTAGTATGGAATTGATGAATTTTGTGACTTTGTATTTTGTTGTGTTTTTGTCTTTAAAGAACTCATATTTGAAAAGCAAGAATGACACAAAAGAAGCTCACGAAACTTTATATTTTGTAAAAAAAAAGAAAATCATAAAAAGACTAGAAAAAGAAAGAAATGTCTTGCGTAGCCATAGCAAAACAAGACATATCCGTTTTAATACCATAATAAATGATTTGTGGATTATGGTGACTGACAAAATCTTAGATGTGTCTTGTTTTTATTGAAGCATTGAAGCAAGAAAATCAATCTTCATAAATACAATTATACCCTAATCTGCATAAAAAAATAGAAAGTTTACCTAAAAAGAAAAAAAAAAACTTTTTATTATTTCTTATGTTAAAGCTGTAATAAAGCAACTAAATAAAGTTGCTTACCACAAAAATTACCGTTTAAAAAACTGAAAAGTAGTTATTAAAACAAAATAATAGAAGAAAAAAAGAAAAACAGAACTTCTCAATAAAAATTGGATATTATTTTGTACAGATGAATGATAATATTAGGCATGAATAAAAAATCACTAAAACCATCATCTTTATTAAAAATGAAAATTGGCTTTCTATTCCGTTCATAATTATCAAAAGGATTATGACTCACTATAACACCTATAATGATAATCATCACAATAAGTAATATTTTTTATGTCGATTAATCAATAACCGTAATAGAAAGTGTCTTGCAAAAAAAAATAATTTTTACACCAATTACATATTATTGATTATCAAAATAAATAAAATTTCCTATGATAACCATTATCAAAATCACCGTAAAAATTTCAATAAAAAACGATTTTTACTTATATTAAACATATTTTATGACGATTTATTAAAATTGACATAGTAAATTGAAATTATTGACATACTTTTCATTAATATAGAAAATTTAAATATTTTATATGTAACGATTGTAGAACTAAAATTAACATAAAAAATTAAAAAATCGAAATAAATATGATCTAAAATACTCAGAGCTTAAAATAAAATATCTCTATAACAAGTTGAGAAAAACTCTAAATATCAAATAAGATTTTGTGATGAAAAAAACTTTCCCGAAACATTTTGGAGACACACACAAAACCAATGCTACTTTCCTTACAAATCATTCAACTTGCAAAATATAAACTAATATGGAACAACCATTCTTTTCTCACCCTTTCAAATATCCCCAATCAAACCACTCCTACTTAATATGCTCCATTTCCATGTATAGTAATAGCCCTACGTATGGTAAACGAAGGCTAAAAGGCAAACAAAACAAATACCCATTTCATATGCCATAATTGTCCTTTCATCATTCCTTCGTCCTAAACATTTATATGATTCTTTTCCATAAACAATCTATTTTTAAAAAGAAATTCCTAAAATAGATTAAAGAGAACTTTCTTTTAGCAGCGCATCAAAATATGGCTATCGAGGAACCGAGTTTTGGAAGAGTTTTAGATGCCATAAACAAAAAACAGAGATAAATTCAGTATTCAGAAAAAGAAAACTGTCTTAATTAGAAGTTTTGGCACGTAGCAGTGACCCACTCTGTAATCCTTTCTCAATCAAAAAGCTTCCTCGTGGGATTTTCAATGAATTACTCTGTCGGCAAAAAAGTTAATGGTTGAAGAAATAAATCAGTATTGTTGTTTCGCTAAGAAAATGCTTTACTTAAATTTGATGATTAAGATATTAAAAAAATAGAAAAATAAAATGCTTTAGATTAAGAAAAAAATAGTAAAATGTAGATTTATTTATTTAATATTAATAATTTTATTTATTAATTTAATATTATTTTTTAATTATTTTTTTATTATAAAAAATATAGCATTAATAAAATATTAATTATACAATCTATTACATTAAAATGTGATTAATTATTGACGTAGACGTAAACATTAATAAAATATTAGCAAATGCTTGAGATATTCTTAATTCAATGCAATAAAATAAGGATTATTTGTAATCTAATGAATCGACTCAAAAGGAAATACCTTTATCGCGGCACTTACTTGGAGTTAAGATGTAATTAATTATATTGAAAATATATATTTAATTATATAAGAAATATTTACTACATATTATTACAGCTTTTGTTGTTTTCGCAAAAATTTTAACCATATATCATTTATATTTTTATTTATTTTATGTTTCATTTTATTTTAACTTTTGTGTTTTTCTCTGCTCTTCTACTTGAAAACAAATAAGATGAAAAAGAAAATACGACTTTTAAAATAATAGGTATAATTTTTTATTTCTTTTATATTTTGATCCTCTTCTCGCCTTTTCCTTATTTATTTTCTATTAAATATAATGCATATCAAATCTTATTTCTCATTTACTTATTTTTACCTTGTTATATTCTTTTGTTTTCTACAAGAGACACCCAAAATAAAAATATTTAAAATATACTTCAACTCCTTAAAGTTTACATTTTGATGAATATATAAATTTAATTTTATAAAAATTTAGTTTTATTTTATGAAATAATTTTGACAAATGATTAATAGATTATCTAATTGTTAATAAAAATATTCAAAAATTTTATTATATATAGGTTTATTAGTATTTTTTTGTCTCTTTATCTGTCTATTTTTTTCAAATTTAGTCTGATTATTTTCAAAAGTCTCAAGTTGGTCCGAATTTTCTTTTTAAACAAACTGACATTGAGAAATTGACGATGTGCTACAATAATTGAAGAACATGACAAGTGACATATAAACCATCGAATAGAGATTGTGAAAGTAGAAAATTCAATCATGATTTGTATACATATCCTTCTATGCTGGCACAGTAAAACAATGTTGATCCGAGATAAACCATCAAGCCCAACATCAGGTCTTCAACAACAATCCAAGATAAATCATAGGAAATTCTCACGCTCAAGCCATAAAATTGAAATAATAAATAAAAAAAAAAACTTCTAAAGAGATAATAAAAAGAAATGGCCTTTGACTTAAGCTAGAGTGTTCGGGGAATGGTTTTTTTTTTTTTTTTAAAGTACATCTGAACGAAACATAAAATTTATATAGGTAGAGTGTTTGGTGGAATGGTTTAGTTAAATTTTTAGTGTTAAAAGTAGAAACATTTATATGTAATTCAGTTTGAAAATTAAAAATTTCGAACAGAACCAAACCAAATTAATTTTAGCCATTTAATTTGGATTGACTTTAGGATTTTATTGTACAATTTTTTGTTAGTATATATATTTGATTTTATCCTTTTTAACATGTTGACTTAATATTATACAATAATAAATATTTTCATTCTCTATTTTCTTATAATTAAATATTTATTTTTTTATATTTTGTATAATATTAAACAATTTATTTTCACATAATAGTAGTTTTCTTAACAACAAAGAAAATAAATTATAATATAAATACACAAAGAGTGTCTATAATTAAAAAAAAAAAACAACAACAACAACAGAGAAATGTGTTTATGTTGTATTTATTTATACATTTTGTCATAAATACCATGATTTATCACTTATAAACTAAATAAATCTCTTCTACAAACTTGTACATATTTAGAAATCTAAAACATAAGTATCTAGTCCTTTGTATTATTTCCTTCCATTAATTTCTTTTATTTTACTTTAACGCTTTTCTTTCGAAGACTAATAATATAAAATTGATATTATCAAGATAACTTTTTTTTCTTTTTTTAATGTGATGCCTCTAAGGATGAGAAGATCCTAATTAACTTAAGAAGTGTTGGAGAAGAAAAATTTCATGAAAAAAACACAAAAACAAGACAGACACATGTAATTATGGTGTGCCAAATTTACAACTTACAAAAGCCAAAATAAAAAAAAAATTATAAGAACAAGAACAAGTTTCAAAAAGAAATAGAAAAGGAATTAAGAAAAGACTACGGAAAACATGCTACCTTTCAAAAAGACTCTGAAAGGATATGTGCAAAGATAATTTGTCACTTGAAAATACTTTCCAAAATAAGCTTAAGCAAGAGTAGTACATTGTCAAGACTCTGAAAAATTATCTCACAAAGTTGAATTTCATTAAATCTTCAAGAGTATGTTTACAAGAGAGTTTTGGTTTATTTATAGCCACCAATTTCCTTTATGAACAAAAGAAGATAATTACAAGTTTCTTACCAGCAATGTGAACACAAGAAAAGAAATCATAAGTTTAAACACAAAACTAATAATCACACCTAATGTGAACACAAGCCTAATTAAGTTAATAATTACACTTATAGTTCACTAATTCTATATTTAACCCTTAGTTAATTCTCAATCTTGATTAGCACATGGGTGGTACGTTGATTTTAGAAAAGGCATATAGGTAGTTCCTTGATTTAAGGAAAAACACATGTAAGTAGTGTCAGAGTAAAATTCAGCAAATAAATTGATTTTGTTTAAGTGTTTTATAGCAAAATACAAAACATAATTTTATAAAAACACCAAATCTTGAAAGACATAAGTACTTCATCAAACAACAAATGTATAACATCTTACTTATATATCTTCGTCAAATAAGTTTTCGCTTGTACAAATGATAGAAATATATGGTCTTAAGCATTGCGTTATAAATGTTTATTTTATGTTGTAGAGAATATTTTTTCTATTTGTCTTATAAGAGGATCTCTCAAAGACGAGTCTACACCAAATATCTCTTGAAGAACGCACTAAATTTGCTTCACATCAAAAACTTATCCGAGAGGAATGTTAGCTTTGTGAAGACCATAAACCTTGTAAGGTTCTATGCTTTTCTCCATATTAGTAAAAAAAAACTATCTGACTTGAGTCTAATAAGTTATGTCATGTATCAAAATGTTGCCTATAGAAGATATATACAATTAATGTTGGATGAAGAACATTTAATACATCTTTATGTTTGAATGTAGACAGATGCAAGCCTAAAGAAGAAGACATTCTCTGAAGGTCTCAATGACTAACAAGGATTTGTGACAACTTTCTTCCCATCTTGTATAAATAGAAGATCATTTAAAGAAGAAAGGATTGACAACAACGATGAATATACGCTCTTGAAATATTTAAGCAAGCCTTGTGTCATAGCTGTGAAACAAGAATAATATTTGTGTTCCTTAGCAACCTAAAAGAATATTCTCGATCTTGTATGTGTGAAGTTACCATTTTTAGTTAGCAATCTTATGATAGTTTAGCTCACACTCTCTGTAAAAAAAAATGGTCTTAGTCAGAAGTGGTTATGTTCCAAAGACTACTCAATCTTAGCCAAGAGTGACTGTTCTAAATAATACTCAATTTTAGCTATGAATGATTACATTCCAAATAATACACAGTCTTAGCAAGGAGTGACTACGTTTCAAATAATACTCAATCTTAACTAGGAGTGGTTGATTGAAATAATACCCAGTTATTAATCTAGGTTTTTAGATGAACCAATATGAAAACTTCTAACATAAATATCTATAGATCTTAGTCTCTTTGAATTGTATATTATTTATTTGCAAGAACTAATGAATGATATTTTTGGTAAAACACGTTTTAGAAAGTATTTTTGATAGAGTCTATCAACTTAAAGTTGTTGTTGTCACTACATTTTTCTTATAAAACTCCTTAACAATGTGTTTGTCAAAGTTAGATGGTCATCTGCTTTTATCAAATGTTGGTTTTGCAAAAATTTCAATTTTTTTTTAAATATACAATTCGATCCCATTTCTTATATAATTTGTTTGTTTTCACAAAGAGGTACATGAGTCACATGGGTGCTCCTTAAAAGAAGAAAAAGCATGTGAGTTACAACCTTCACATACACTTGAAGAAAACATGCAAAAGTTAGAAACTCTTCATGTGCCCTCTAACCATCTAAATTTCGTCTAAACACATGAGAACTACATGTGATGTAGTTACAACTATTACATACTCTCTTGCACATGTGCCTCTTCATGTCTCTAAACCAATCATCTAATATTTTAGAATACAATAGAATATTCTTTGATGTGTGGTTTCTCTAGGAATGTGGGCCGAGATTTAGCAAATTACTCAGGTCGTTAGACTTGTGAGTTTTATGGCCGCAAACTTTGTTAAGATGGTGCCTAGCTCGATCTTGTTGTAGTGTAGTTATTTGCTACTGCAAGGCTTGTAGTTCACCACGATGAGTGTTGCATTGTGTTTGTAATTCCTAATGTTAAGCTTGCATCTCATGATGCAAACTGACAATGACATCTTGTATACTAGTCTTAAGAATGTCGTCATATGGCCTTTGATGGTTTCAAGAGATGTTGGGTCCATCTCAAGCAGTGTGGAGATAGAAGGCGTTTGTTTGACTTTGGGTGAGTACCATATGAGTTGTAGTTTGGGAAAAGTTTTACTTAGGCCCTACAGTAAGTATCAAATGTTGATACTAGGACTTGAGCTGAAATCTTCCGAGATGTTCTAGTGTTAACTTCAGGGAAGTCGAGCTTTGACTGAATTGAAAGTCTTCTAAAAATAGTGTTTGAGCTTCATTAACTAACTGAGTATTGAATAGAGATCCACTTAGAAAAAATTTTCTAATATTCAAGTGAATAAAAGTGTAAAAAATAAAAAAAATAATAAGTGAATAAATATGAGTTGAAGTGATTATTCTTCGAGAAATCAAACTATATTTATACGTCTAATCTAATTTGTTGAGGCTTGTAATATAATTCAGTTGTGAATTGAATGGTGATAATCGCAAATGGTTACGCGAATTATGCAATCAAGTAAAAGATTTTGTCCACTTTTTATTAGGTATATAAGATCTCCACATTTTTCTATGTACTAATACTACACATGCCAAATTATTACTTTCTCAAAGTTATTAGTATCAATTTAATGAAAAAAATTTAATTAATTATTATTTAGAAAATATAAAAAAATTTATATCTTTACAAAAATAGTGAAAATAAATTATAAAACATGAAAAATAAGAAAATAAAGGCGTCAAAGTATTTTTTTTTTCAATTTATTTAGAATATAATGTGTTGTTTCTTCGGAAGTGTGGACTGAGATTCGACAACTTGCTCAGGATATTAGACTTGCAATTTTATGGGTGCAGGCTTTGTTGAGATCGGTGCATATTTCGATCTTATTGCAGTGTAGCTATCTGTTGCTGCTTGTAGTTTACCATGGTGAATGTTGTGTTGTATTTATAATTCCTAACGTTGAGCTTGTATCTCGTGGGCAATAACATTCTCTGCACTAGTCTTGAGAATAGTCGCAATATGGATTTTGATGGCTTTAAGAGAGGATGGCTCTATCTCACAGTGTAGAGGTATAGGTGTTTATTGGACTTGTGGTAAATACCATGAGTTGTGGTCTAAAAAAGTTTTACCTAAGTTTACAATAGGTGTCAAATATTCTTATTAGGATTCAAATACAGTAATTTATCTTTGACACCAAAAACTAATATTTTTTTATTAAAATACAATATTTTATTATGAAAATCTCATTGAGACGGTGTCATTTGGCTACAGTGGTATCAAAGTAGATTAATTCATAATCTTTAAGCTAGATTTATAGGTCCGCTATACATGGATTGTTGAGCCCGTGAGTTGTGAATTGGATCATGACATATGGGGTTACCGAAGATGTAAAGGGAAGTGGAAGATTTTGCCCACCTTTTCTGGTTAGGTACTGGCTGGAAAGTACACATACCAAATTATTACTTTCTCAAAGATATTGATATCAATTTAACGAAAAAAATTAAATTAATTATTTTATAAATATATAACCCAATTGATATCTTTACAAAAATAACGAAACTAAATTATAAAAATGAAAAAAAGAAAATAAGGGTGTGAAAGTATTTTATTTTTCAATTTATTTAGGTAATATCCTTTAATGACAGACACCATGACGTTATCCGTTTGTTCCTAGAATGAGCATGTTCCACCAGTTTGTCTGCAAGTGGGTTTCACTCATCATCAAAACAAGAACAAGCCAGCCACACACTGGCCAAAGCACTCATGGAGTCCTGCTTCTTCATCATATTCTCTCTCTGTGTTTGCGTCCTCATAAGACGCTTCCTCTTCTCCCTCCACAACAAACCCACCACTCCTCCCGGCCCTTCACACATCCCAATCATCTCAAACATCCTATGGCTAAAAAAATCCTTTCAAATCGAACCAATTCTCCGAACCCTCCACGCCAAATACGGTCCCATTCTCACTCTCCACATTGCTGCCACTCCCGTCGTCTTCATACGCGATCGCTTTCTCGCCCACCAAGCCCTCGTCCAAAATGGCTCTCTTTTCTCCGATCGCCCCAAGGCTCTCGCCGCCTCCAAAATCATAACCACCCACCAACACAACATTAGCTCCGCCTCCTACGGCGCCACCTGGCGCACTCTCCGCCGCAACCTTACCTCCCAGATGCTCCACCACTCCCGCGTCAAGTCCTTTTCTCAGATCCGCAACTGGGTCCTCCACACCCTCCTCAACAACCTCAAGTCCCATTCCCAAACCAACAATTCTGTCAGAGTCATCGACCACTTCCACTACTCCATGTTCTGCTTGCTTGTCTTCATGTGTGTCGGGGAACGACTCGATGATAGCAAAGTCAGAGACATCGAGCGCGTGCAGCGCCAGATGCTTCTGCGCGTTAAAACCTTCAACATCCTCAATTTCTGGCCCAGAGTCACACGCGTTTTGTTCCGCAAACTTTGGGAGGATTTGCTGAGGTTTCGCAAGGAGCAAGAGGACGTGATGCTTCCACTTATAAGATCAAGGAAGCAAAAGCAAAAGCAAAAGCAAGGCAAGGAGGAAGGTGTTGCTTCGTATATTGATACTTTGTGGGATTTGCAGTTGCCTGAGGAGAAACGCAAGCTCAACGAAGAAGAACTTGTGACGCTGTGTAATGAGTTTTTAAACGCGGGCACGGACACGACATCCACGGCGTTGCAGTGGATCATGGCGAATTTGGTGAAGTACCCGCATGTGCAAGAGAGGTTGGTGGATGAGATAAGGGAGGTATTGGGTGAGAGAGAAGAGAGAGAAGTGAAAGAAGAAGACTTGCAGAAACTTCCTTATCTGAAAGCTGTGATTTTGGAGGGTTTGAGGCGTCACCCTCCTGGTCACTTTGTGTTGCCTCATACAGTGACCGAGGACGTGGTTTTGAATGATTACGTGGTCCCTAAGAATGGGACAGTGAATTTCATGGTGGCAGAGATGGGGTGGGACCCTAAGGTATGGGAGGATCCAATGGCGTTCAAGCCAGAGAGGTTTATGAATGATGAGGGCTTTGACATTACTGGGAGTAAAGAGATCAAGATGATGCCGTTTGGTGCAGGGAGAAGGATTTGCCCTGGCTACAATCTGGCGTTGCTTCATTTGGAGTTCTTTGTGGCTAATTTGGTTTGGAACTTTGAATGGAAGGTTCCAGCGGGAGGGGATGTGGATCTGTCAGAGAAACAAGAGTTCACTGTGGTAATGAAAAATCCAGTGCAAGTTCATCTTTCTCCTAGAATCTGAACTCTGCAATGTACACCTCTCACTGTATGTATAAATAGGTTGGAAAATAATTTGATGGTGTATTATAATGCGACAGTATGGTTTATTGTTTTGATGTGTCTTTTTAAGATTTCTTTAATGAGAAGTGGTATATACGGGGAATAAAGTTTACTGATATGCTTTTTAAAATTATATTATTTTAATATAATAGAAATACGGATACACGTACTCAATACATGTATCTTCAATATTATTATTCTATGTATATATATATATACACACACGTGTGTGTATTTTCAATATTATTTTAAAATATTGTAAATTAGTTTATAGAAAAGAAGAGTTGTGAAAATATAACTTTTTTAGAAATTGTGGGATGCATTTGTAAGTTGGGCAATGATTTCCAATGAAACGTACTCTTTTGTTTTCTTACATACAGTGGTGGCTCAAGGCTCTAGGAGGCCTAAAGCGAATAAAAATATGAGGTCTTTTTAAATTAAAAAAAATAATTAAAATAATATTTTTATCTAAAATTTATTTTTTAAACTTTTTGTTATGTAAAATTATCTATTAAATTATCATAATTAATTTTATTTAAAAAATATTTTTCAATAGACAATAAAACTAATCCATTTAATCTTTGTTGAGACATTGTTGACCTTAAATAAGATTTGATTAGTTTAAGTTTTGAAAAACTCCTTTCAGCTGAAACAACTCATATTAGAATTGTTAACATTATTCTATATATGCATTTGGAAAAGAATTTATTCTTTTTATATAATTAAGAATGTCAATTGATTTATGATTTTCCAATCCTATAATCTCCTTTAAGATATTTAATTCTAAAAATAAATCTAAGTCATCAAGATCCAATAAATTATCATGTTTCAAATACTTTTCATTCAAATATAATTCATTTTTTTGTTTATTTTTATAAATTTATCTATAATCCTTTTTTGTGATTCAACAAAAAGTTCAACTCTTATTTTTTTTTTTTTGAAGTTTTGAATATTCCTCAATCAATTTAATGCTCAAAGTCCAAGTAACACATGGGCATAAATGCACAATATAGAATGATGAAATATGAAATGAAAGAAATTTAAAATTGAAAACAAGTTGAAATAACATTATGAAAGGAACAAAGAGACAAAGGAATAAAAGAGATAAGTGAAGAAAGAATGAGAGAAATGGAACAGTCAGACAATGACACATATAAAGAGATGATATAGTTGGAATATAGGAAAGAGATAAATTAGAAAGTTTTGAGAAAGATTCCTTAACTGTTCACTTTTTTTTTAAATATTATTAATTTATTATAAGAAAGTTTCAAAAATATTATTCATTAAATTGTATTTATAGTACAAATATAAATTTAAAGTCATTAAATAATATTTATAGCACCAATATAAACTAAGTCAGTTAAAATATTTAAATTTTTAATTAAAATTTTATTAGTATAATTTTAAAATTAAATATTTTTTATTTTAAAATAATATGTGAGTATTAGAATTTTTTGAGGCTTTTGAGGCCTAAAGCATATTAAATATTTTTTAGGCCTTTGTGGCCTTGAAGCCTAAAGCATATTAAAAATTTTTGAGGCCTTTGAGACCTTGAAGCCTAAAGCGGTTGCTTTACCTGCTTGGGCCTTGAGCCACCCCTGCTTAAATAGATGGTAAAGTTAGAAGATCTGTGGATAAGTTTCTATTGTTTCTAACCATCCTAGAGAGAAAATTACATTGTTACTATTCTTAATATTCTTAGAGGGGCTGAGATTATTTTAAAGATCAACATTTTCCACTGATCACTCCTTTCATATAAAATTTATCATGCTACTATTTTCTTATAAATGGGTGCTTCTAATAAATTATGAGACAAATAAATTAATAATTTTAATATATCTTCACTTTAATGACTCTAATTAATCAATTATTCAAGTAATCATAACTAGATTTTCCATTATGTATTATATTTTTTAAAATAATTTTTAAGCTTTTATTCAAATAGTATAATTTTATTTCATAACGTGAGTTGCAAATATTATCAAGTACAACATCACAAATACCCATAGAGTGATAACTCTTATAAATTTTATTGATCGATCTAATGTTGAAAAACATAGAATAGTAACACATGGTTGTATTAACAAGGATTTGAAAAATAAATGTTACCTTTAAATGCATAAGCAAAATTTCAGATAAACGGAGTGGGGATGTAAGAAAAAAAAAAGGCTAATTATAAAAATGTGTCAGGAAAACATTATTGCATAATTGATTTTTGAAATAAAGGTAATTGTCTTTAACTCTTATATATTTTTAGGATAAAAAAAAGATAATAGATATTAAAAACATAAAAATTATGTATTTTCTTTTGATTTTTATTTTTTTAGTTCATATTTTTAAATTTTCTATTCTCTCTTCTATCTCCTTTATTAAACACAAGAAAAATTTTAATTACGAAATAATTAAATTAAATAATTATTAGTAAAGTTTTATTATAAAAATGTTTATTAATTAATTAAATATATTTTTTTGTCTAATTAAAAAAGAATATTGATCCTTTGTTATTTAAAAGTACACCTTCTTGACTTTTTTTATGAAATTATTGTTTCTTTCTTATTTGTTTCTTATAAGTATTCAAAAGATAATAAATATAAAAAAAATAACTTAAAATTTATCTTAAGAAAATAATAATTAATCACAATTGATTATTTTTATCTAATTTCTACTCAATAGAAATTTTCTGTTCGAAAAACTAAGAACTGAATCGAATCCTTAATTTTACATACAGTCTCATATATTTTTAATTATTTAACAACTAATTAATAGATAATGTTGTATTTTTTAATTGTATTGTGTTTTCTTAATGAAATTATGTTTATTAGTATTTTAATAATTGAAATTGAGTTTGAGGTAATCAAAACATGTTAAAAGTTAAATAAGAGATATTCAATACATGTTAGAAGTTATATACTAATAATATTGGCAATTGGCAATTAATTGAGACTATGTCGTCCAATAAAATTATTGTATAAAGTATCATCATGAACTAAAATATATCAAATGGTAAGTGTCTAACAAGTCTCACTTATATGGAATGATGTTAACAAATTGAAATAAATTGAGATGCATACTCGCTCATTAAAGAATCTAAGTAGTGGGTCTAGCTCTCTTAAACAATGTTGGCCAATAAAGCATGTTGGTCAAACTACCTTAGTTGATGAGAACTTTTCTTATACGTTAGTTAACTATTATGATGGTGACAACGACTGGATCATCTTGTGTAGTGTTGTTGATGCATAAGTCTTCATCTATAAAAGTGATAGATGGGAGAGAGCATGGCAGAAAGAGACTTACTAAGTTGATCCTGTGGAGATGCCTCTTTCTAGTCGAATTGGAACTAACCCCTCTATCAAATCCACCAACAATAATATTTATTGTTTCCCTAACGTCACCAAGGTTTTGCTAAGGTTTCTTCCACTACTCTTGTCTAACTGATTATGCTCCTTGACCTTTATAGTGATTTCCTTTTTCTCTTCCTTGGAAACCACCATGATATCTTTGACCTTAACCTCCTCTCCATTTTCCTTGACCTGTTCCTCGTCTAGATTGGTCGTTTTATACAACAAGCGCTAAAACATCAATATAAACGAGTTCTTCTATTAAGTCATGTATTGTGTAACATTCTTCAGTTGTGTGACCAATGATTTAGTGATACCTAAACCTTTTTACGAATCAACATGATAAAAGGAGGGCGTAGGTTGTGGGATTTATACTCGAGGCTAAATACCTCTTGTATGATGGCATATTGACTAGCATTAAGGAGAGTATAATTTTCATATCTGCTTACCCGTCTATGTCAAAGGCTTTTGAGGAGTTTGGAGAAGTAGAAGAAGAAGGTTATGTAGCACCCTTCATCAATCTCTTCCTCATCTTTGTGTTTTCTTCTATGTCAATGTATCGTGTTGTCTGGTTACATAGCTCATCCATGTTTGCTAAAAGGTCAACAAAGAAGGAATGAACTTGGTTAGAGTTTGGTTAGGATCACATGTATTAAAACTATTGAGAAGAGACCAAGAATGTTAATAGATGCTTTAACAAAGCAAGTTGTATACTGTTGAAGTGGTCTGACATCTCCTTATGTGACATTATTAAGGACAACTAAGGGCTTGTCGTCTCCAAACTGAGTTGAGAACCTTGTACGAAAAGTTTGAGAAGAGTTTATCGGATTTCTCGATAGTGAGTAATGTCATTGCAATGTTGGTCTCTTGAGGGTAGTTCAAAAATTTTTTGCAATACACTGGAGAATAAGTTTGTTTGGGTGATTATGCCTTTAAATGTGTGACCAAGTCAAAGGAACCATCATACTTCTCTATACTAGGACAATTCATTTGTAGGGAAGTGTCACACTCATGATTTTTAGGGTGAAATGATGGAAACCATTAAAACTTCTTTTGATAAAATCATTCAACGACAGTGTTGTGACAACTTTAAAAGGTTGTTGTTGGTTATACATGTGGCTCCCTTCATGACAAGGAATCATGACCTCGATTTAGTGTTTGGGTCTAGGTGTTATCCTTTGTGTATAGTTGTCGGTGTGATGATGTTATCTCCATATTTCGGTTTTCTACCTTCAAGATCAAGCTTTGCTTATTTTTCACCCTACGCCCTTGGTATGTCTGTTTATCACTAGGAAATCCTAACATGTCGAGACTCAGAGCTTTGCTCTATAAATATCCTCAGACCTCTTGTGTGTTTCGATTCTAAACAAGTTAAGCGAGTTGATTATGCATAACTTGAAATTCGATGTGATGTTAGTCTCATGCATAACAATAAATGTTTATCAAATTTGACCTATAGTTGTTCTTGCAATTGACTTTGAATTTATTGATTCTCTTCTCTTATTGTTCTTGCATGTCGGATTATTATGTAGTGAGAGTTTCTTCATTCTTCTAAACAAGATTAAAAAGACTAAATTCTTCTATATCTAAGCTTTATCTTTCTAATACTAAAAAAGTTATTAAAATATTAATTAAGTAAATATTTTTTTATAAAATTATTATGTATTTATAAACTTTTGAATCCTAAAAATAAAAGTGTAAATAAGGAAAAGATATAATTAATTATTCAATAATTAAATAATATTGAAAAATATTATTTTCGTAGAATACTCGTTTACTTATTATCATATTTTACTATTAGTTATTTATAGAATAAATCCAAACTGTTTAAGTACTAGATAGATATATTATTAATTATATTAGTTGTAATCATCCCTCGAGATCGAAGGATAAACTATTTAAGAAAACTTATACAGAGATAAGTTGAAAGTAATTTATAAATATTAAAAATTATTTTCATAATTTCGTACCAAAACTTATATTATAGAATCAAAAGATCTACAAAGAAAAAAAATCATAAAAACGAAACCTAATAGGCTAAAAACAAATTCTTCTAGGAATTACAGTAATTAAAAATGGAAAGAAATAATTCAATGATAGCACAGGATTTTGGAATTTTGCTAGGTGTTATTTAATTAACATTTATTTAATCGTGATAACAACTACCCTCCTTCCCCATACCAATGATTTAAATATCTAGCCCTATGATTGATTACATCCTCCCATCCACTCCTCAATCTTGATGTTTCACAAATAAATATATATGAAATATAAGAAAGAGGAATCTGAATATAGGGTTATTGAAGTGGTATGTGTAAGCACTAGAGGGTGTGTGTAATTGGATCCAATGGTATAATTGGATAAAGGTAGGCGTATATATTGAAAATTATGCGTACATTTAGCAGGTTGAAAAAATTGAAGATGCCGTACCCGAAAACCATGAACGAGGAAGCCAAAGCCAAAGCCAGAAAACCCAAACCCAGTTTCATCGCCGGTGTCACCACCACTTCCCAGACACTCTGCACCGCCATGGCCCGAAAACCTCTTCTCAAGCAAACCCTAGCCACGCTCTTCCTCCTCTTTGTCCTCTACGCAATCTTCAACGCCTTCTTCCACCCCACCGATTCCTCCGCCTTCGACTCCACCTTCTCCTTCAACTCCGCCTCCTCCGTCCTCCTCGCTGCCGGCGCCCCCAAATCCCCCACCGTCAATGTCTTCCTCTACGATCTCCCCCGCAGGTTCACCCACGACGTCATCCGCCACCACGCCCTCGCGCGTGGCGCACGCTTCGCAGAAAGCGATGACGTCTCCTCGCTCAAGTACCCCGGCCACCAGCACATGGCCGAGTGGTACCTCTTCGCGGATCTCTCACGACCCGATTCCGCACGTTCAGACTCGCCCGTGGTTCGCGTCACGGATCCCGAGGAGGCCCATTTGTTCTTCGTGCCGTTCTTCTCTTCGCTCAGTCTCATCGTGAACCCGGCTCGACCTCCCGGCTCGGGTGGCAGTTTGGAGAAACCGATCTACAGCGACGAGGAGAATCAGGAGGCGCTGGTGGAGTGGCTGGAGGAGCAGGAGTATTGGAAGAGGAACAACGGGAGGGACCACGTGATCGTGGCTTCGGATCCGAATGCGATGTACCGGGTCATCGACCGGATCAAAAATTGCGTGCTGCTTGTCTCAGATTTCGGGCGGTTGCGACCCGACCAGGGATCGCTGGTGAAGGATGTCGTTGTACCCTACTCCCACCGCATTAGAACGTACGCTGGTGATGTTGGTGTCGCCGATCGCAACACCTTGTTATTTTTCATGGGCAATCGGTATCGCAAAGAGGTATTGTCTTCTTTTGTCATTGGGACTTTGGATTTGAATTTTAAGATAATGATTTGTTTATGTGTAATTTGAGATTATATAGCTCTACCTAATGTTTTGAATTCGTTGTGGTCCATGACATTGGGGGACATCGTCAAATAGTGCTGTTGATGTGGCTGCAATTTGCGGTTGCATGGAACCAAAAAATCTTGACATCGCAGCTAAATTCATGGCTGTGGACCATTTTTAAAAACCTTAATTCTACCTGGAATGAGAAAATTAATTTAGCTTGTGAATTTAGAATCAATGGTGGAGTGAACGTTCTGCTGGAGAGCAAATGAATTTTGATCTAGTTGGGAGAGTTCGTGCTATGAACTTTTGAAAATGTCTTTTAGTTATGAATGTAGTTTTAAGCAGCAAATTGTAGGATGATGGATGCAATTCAATCTTAATATTTTATTTAGGTATACGTGCCTTACGTTTGTCTTTGTGTCGTGCATTTTTAGTTTCATAGGCATTAAAGTTTCCTCTATTCTGACTGCTTGCAGAACTAGACTCCCTTTTGTTGTTTGTTACCCATACGGTATCAATTGTTGATTTTACAGTCTTAAAAATCTAACGGAAGTTTGATTTAGTGAAAGAGGCTAATTTTCTAAGACGTGACGAACCCAAGGTTTGGAATCTCGTCAAGATAGGTGTTGTTCGCATTTAGTGTCTTAATCAATGCCTCAAATAGGATTGTCTTCGAAGAACGATAGTACCATAGGGATACCAAAACAAAAATAAAAGAATACCATCTTTAAATTGTATGTATTCCTTGCTTGGGGGTAATCTCGTACTTTTTGGTGGTCTGGTTTTCTGTGTAGTATCAATAGCACTAAGTATATACATTAGGTTTCCCCATTGTATTTTCGTTTAAATATTCTAGCATGATGCTGTAACAGTGTTGTTTTCCTTTTATGTGCTTAAATAACCAGAACATCATCGCCACTGATTTGGATGGTTTATTCTTCTTGTATTGATTCGTTCTTCAAATCTGTTTTACAGGGAGGGAAAATCCGTGATATACTCTTTCAAATTCTTGAACATGAGAACGATGTCATAATAAAGCATGGAGCACAATCCAGAGAGAGTCGGCGTGCAGCTTCACAAGGAATGCATACATCGAAGTTCTGTTTACATCCTGCAGGAGATACTCCATCAGCCTGCCGACTGTTTGATGCTATAGTTAGCTTGTGCATTCCAGTCATTGTCAGTGATAGTATTGAGTTGCCTTTTGAAGATACTATAGACTACAGAAAATTTGCTGTGTTTGTAGAAACTACTTCTGCTATAAAGCCAGGATATTTGGTGTCAAAATTGAGAGCCCTGTCCGAAGAAAGTGTCTTAGAATACCAAAAAGGACTAAAGGAGGTTAGTAGTGCATCATAATTTATTTTTGCTATAATGTTTTTGGGTGCTATTACTACTTATTTCTTTCACTCCACCTGTTGCATTTTTTAATCTCTTGTCAAGTATGACAGAATCAGTACATAGAATGATATCTGGTGGACTTCGATTGATTGCAACTTATAGTTATTGCATTATCTTTTCCTGATTCTCTCATTCTTTATTATTTTTTGTGTACTAGTATTCAGTGATGATGTATTGATCGGAAGACAAGTTCCCTCATTATGGTTATTTAACTGAAATAATTAACTATTAATTTTTCATCAGTAAGAGGAAGCTAATTTTTCATTGTTTTCCTGATATGTTACTTATACCTTTCATATGCGAAGTTTGATTAAGAGCATTCATTCTAGCATGATTATATTTTGAAGATTTCCCCTCTTTACACGAGGCTATAATTTAGTTTAACTTGATTCAGGTTAAGCGATACTTCGAATATGAAGAACCCAACGGGACAGTTAATGAGATCTGGCGCCAAGTCTCCAAAAAACTACCCTTGATTAAATTGATGATTAACCGTGAGAAAAGGCTTTTTGCAAAGGAATCGGAGTGCTCTTGCGTATGCACAAACCAGACTGCGGTTGGAACCCTATAGCACTTGTCCCTCTATCAGGTTTGGCCTTCCGTGAAATCAGGGGTCAGTTTTGTCAGGACATTCCGAGGTGATGAGGACACATTTGAATGAGCGATAATGATAGTTGTAAATATGGTTTCTCTCATTTCGCATATGGGTGACTTTGACGAAACTTGATAATCTCAGTCTCCTCAACAACTCGTCCCCCACGGAATGCGTATGAGATATGCAACAGAAAGTTATATGTGTAATTATCATTATCCATTACATTAAAAATACTTCCATGTACTGTGGGGTTTGACTCAAGTACGATATCTCGAGTCTTCTGTGCATAGCTTGTCACCTGATACGTACTAAGAGTATACCCAACACGTTCTGTTGTTGTAGATTCCAATATGCCCCTTTTAAGTTTAAGCTTTCAGATCTAGAGTAGGATGCAAAATTAACATTATAGTGTGATTGAATTGTACAGGATGAGAATAAAGCTATTATTATTCTTTTACATCATAATATAGTCTCTTTCTTAGTTTGTCTGTGTACCAGTAGCTCTAGTATTGTTGCATCGTTTACTGACGTTTGCAGTAATATGGGACTCGTTAGAGGTTTACTAAGTAATTAGGGGCAAGTTTATGACAATGGTGCAATTCTACATGAATTTTACTGAAAGGGATGAAATGTAAACAAAATATTTATACATGCAAATCATGTTTGGAAAAATGACTTCTTACTTCAATGTAAGATTTTGAATCTTGGATTTGACAAGCAGTTCAGATCGAAGAATTTGTGAATCAATGCCCGATTCTGGATCTGACTTTTCTGTTTTTAATGTGTAGAAGAATTTGTTTATTTAAGTCTAAAACTTTTTGCAGAGACAGTATCAGACCATGACTTTGGCTTCCAACAACATTCTCTTTCTTAATTTCCTCATCTTTGCAACTGAAAACAATGCAAAGTACGCACCCTCTCCCCGACCAACAGGTAGTGAAGCACAATGAATAACAACCGCCTAAATTGCTCCAGGGACAGGGACACAATTGCTTGTGTCTTCCAATCTAACCTACATAATCCTCTTTTGGTCATAGATAAGCACCACGGAAACTGGCTTCAACAAAACCATAGTCCTGTAGAAAAAAAAAAAAAAAAAACTCACAAAAATGGGCATGAAGAGACAAATCAATTCATTGTTCTCCTTAACTAGTTCTGACCATCCCAGATTTAGAGCGAGCATCCTTTGGCTGAATACGAAGGGTGAACACCTTTTTGTCGAGTACGAGAGGCTAGTGAACAAGATTACCGTACGACATCTATTTGACGAGGAGCTTGGTCCATCGTCATATAATCGAAGTGGTCCAAGAAGCTAAATTGATAAATTGATCAGGGGAGTATAGACCTAGGTAATTTGGCTCAAGACCGTTAGGGATAAGAGGAGGTGAGGCTGGGTTAGCTCAGACTTAATTCAAAGTCATTAGGCCCACTTAGTAATATGCATGGCAGTATTTAATCCCATTTCACAGGGGTTTTGGGGCATTAATAAGAATAAAACCACTTCAGTACTATCTTTAAACACATAGAAACAAACTATTTAGCAATAATTTAATGGATAAAGAATGTAAACAGGGCCTAATACCGTACAAGTCTAGTTTGAAAGAAAACGGGGTTAGATGAAAAAAAGACAAGTAATGCTACAACTGAAAAATTACCTATCATCTTATTTGAATGTAACATTTGACACTCAAGATATTTTTTATGTTTGGTTGGGAGGATCGACTGTATGTGATGATAGAATATGAGATTATTTTTGTTTGGTTGAAATAATTCACGCTGATTTAGAAGTGTGAAAAGGAGGGAGACAATGAAGGATTCATCCGAGTTCCAGTGCAAAGAAGAGGAGGGAAAGTCAAGTGAAATATGTGCAAATACATTTCTAATCTTGCATGTGCTTTTACAGTATCCTTAACTGTGTAACGTTACACACCTCATGCATGGCAGTGTCTTTGGTAGAGACTCCATCAGCACCTTTGGCAGAGATTCTTCTTAGACTTGGCAGAGGAATCTTGACTACATTTGATGGTGGTTGAAGGATTTGAATTCACCATTAAAAAGGGACGTTGGAGACAATGTGTGTGGTTACTAATTGAGTCTTCTTCTTCTTCTTCTTGTTTTGGCTCTCTGTTCCGTCTTTTTTGTGAGCTCGTGAGTTAGAGGTCTATGATTTGTGAGAAAGCTGGTGACTTGGTGTGTTGTGGTAGAATTTTGTGGTCATAGGAGAACGTGGCAGCGGAGGTCGATGGTGAGTAAGTTTTGTCGGAGCGATAAGATTCAAACTTTGAAATAATCAATTTATCTTCTTTCAATATTCGATTATATGCTTCGTTGTTCATATCTATAGTTGTTCATATTTGGTGCTTGAATGATTTTTTTTACTTGCTTTGAGGTTGCTAATGGTGATCTTCATATGAACCTAATATATTCTAGAAAGCTAGGAAGAGAGTAGAAGAAGCCCAAACAGAACAATTTTTGTGAAATGGTAGGTTAGTATTTGTTGGATGTTAATTTTTTAAAATTAAAATCATTAATTTTAATGATCACTTGTATCATCTTATTAAATCATGTGTTATTAACCATTGTATTAGTTATTTTATACGATTATTTCTTTTTCAAAAAATTAACAATTTAATATTAAAAATATCTTAGTTATGTAGTTAAAAAATATAACAGTTAAATTAATGTAAATATAATTTAATCTGGATTTTTTTATTAAATATAATATTCTGGATTTTAATATTAATTTTATTTAAACTAAATAGATTAAATTATATATATTTGATATAATTTAAATTTAAACAGGATTAAAGAATTCAAAACAATTTGATCCATGGATGTGGATTTCAATTGTATTGAATTTGGATTGGATCCAATCTAACCATGCTATGAATGCAAGAATGGGCCCTAGGAGGGAGTTTTGAAATAGAAGAAGAGATGGGAGAATAT